>ERZ1673738.1866-NODE-1866-length-29573-cov-14.623484_pt1 | contig 29573 bp, 29 predicted proteins | sample MGYA00580198_ERZ1673738 | MGnify/ENA primary metagenome ERZ1673738 (study PRJEB41218, sample SAMN15661784) | gut metagenome | host: Homo sapiens | place: Canada: London | collected 2015-08-20/2019-03-30 | study: EMG produced TPA metagenomics assembly of...
ATCAGGATGCCGCAGATCGGCAGCACAGCGACGGGAAGCATCAGTGCCTTGCCCAATTTCTGGAGATACTTCATCATAAGACACATTCCTCCTTAAAGAATGTTTGTGTTATGGCGGCTCCTGGTTGAAAGCCGTCCATAATTTCGTAACATCATCTTAACACATTTTCAGCAAAAAAGAAAGTCGTTCCCATCAAATTTTCATGTTTTTGCCTCAAAAGTCCCTATTTGGCGGTTCAGGCGTCAAAAGTTTTTGGATTTTTTGCGCAAAAATCCAATTTCTCTTTCCTCACGCTTGAAAAATCTTTTCTTTTCGCGGCTTCTCCGGCAAACACCTTGCATCCCCGGGCGGAATCGGGTACAATCCTATATAAGTACAACACTTTTCAAAACAGGAGGATTTTCCGCAATGGAATGGACTGATATTCGCCTGACCGTGGCCAAAGCCGATGCCGACAACGCCGAGGCCGTGGCCACCATGATTGCCGAGGGCGGCATTTATATTGAAGACTACAGTGACATTGAGCAGCAGGTGGCTGAGATCGCCCATGTGGATCTCATTGAGCAGGAGCTGCTGGATAAGCCCCGCGACCAGGTCATCATCCACATGTATCTGGAGCCGGGCGCTTCCCCTGTGGAAACGCTGGCCCTCATCGCCGCCCGGATGGAGGCGGCAGGCATCCCCTACACCGCCGAGACCGAGGGCGTGGAGCAGGAGGACTGGCAGAACGGCTGGCGCAAATATTACCACCCCATGGACATCGGCCAGCACCTGGCCATCGTGCCCTCCTGGCAGGAATATGACACCGACCGTGTCAAGCTCATCCTGGACCCCGGCCTGGCCTTTGGCACCGGCGGCCACGAGACCACCAGCCTCTGCCTGGAAGCGCTGGACGAGCGGGTCAAGGGCGGCGAGCGGGTGCTGGATATCGGCACCGGCAGCGGCATCCTGGCCATTGCCGCCCTGAAACTGGGCGCTGCCAGCGCCGAGGGCGTGGACATCGACCCGGTCGCCGTCCGTACCGCCGGGGAGAACGCCGCCCTCAACGGCGTGGCCGACAAGCTCACCGTTCTGGTGGGCGACCTCTCCGACAAGGCCAGCGGCAAATATGACATCATCACCGCCAACATCGTGGCAAACGCCATCATGTCCCTGGCCCCCGCCGTGCCCGGCCTGATGGCCGACAACGGCGTCTTCATTGCCAGCGGCATCATTGACAGCCGCAAGGACGAGGTGCTGGCCGCCCTGAAAGCCGCCGGCCTCGCCGTGCAGGAAGTAAAAGAGAAACGCGGCTGGGAGTGCATCATTTGTAAGAAGTAAAACCTCTCAGGCGCTCCGCGCCAGCCGTTCCCCTTTCGGCACTTCCGTGCCACCTCCCCCGGCCGGGGGAGTCTTTCCGATCAGGGGAGCCCTTGGCATAACGGGTCAGCTCTGCTGACCGCGAATGGCTGCAAAACAAATCAACGGGAGTTTATAAAATGCCTCATCGTTACTTTACCACCGAGATCGCCGACGGCGCGGCTGTGCTGCGCGGCTCCGACGCCCACCACCTGGCCCGGGTGATGCGGGCAAAACAGGGCGATACTGTCATTTTATGTGACGGCAACGCTGTGGAGTACACCGCCACCATCACCGGGTTCGGGGACGAGTGCGTGGAGTTCCGCGTGGAACCGGGCTACCCCAGCGCCGCCGAACCCAGTGTGGAAATCACCCTGCTGGCGGGCTACCCCAAGCAGGACAAACTGGAACAGATCATCAAACACGGCGTGGAGCTGGGCTGCACCCACTTTATCCCGTTCTTCAGCCGCTACTGCGTGGCCGCCCCCAAAAAAGAGGAGCAGAAAAACGAGCGCTACAACCGCATCGCCTTTGAGGCCGCCAAGCAGTGCGGCCGGGGCGTGCTGCCGGATGTGGCTCTGCCCCTGCCCAATTTCGGGGCGGTCTGCCGCAGCCTTGCCGGGTACGACCTCGTGCTCTTCTGCTATGAGTGCGGCGGCGAGCCTCTCCGCCAGCTGCTGGCGGAGGCCAAGCCCGCTGACGGCAAAAAGCTGAAAATCGCCATCATCACCGGTGCCGAGGGCGGCTTTGCCGCCGAGGAGGCCGAAATGGCCGCCAAGGCCGGGGCCAAGACCGTCGGCCTCGGCCCCCGCATCCTCCGCTGCGAGACCGCCCCCCTGGCGGTGCTCTCCGCCGTGATGACCCTGACGGGGAACCTGGAGTAAGCCATCCGACGCAAAACCGCCCAGCCGAGTAATTTTGCTCGACCGGGCGGTTTCTTTTTGTTATTCCAATTCTTCCTCCGCCGGGAGGGCGTCGGCCTCCAGCAGGGCTTTTTTGGCCTCCAGCAGGTTCTGTGGGCTCATGGAGAAGCTCCGCAGGCCCAGCTGCAGGTACTGGGTGGCGTTGGCCGGGTTGCCCACGGCAAGGCCGCAGATCGTCACCGGGACATTGCCCTGTTTGGCGGCGTCCATCACCATCCGGATGAGCTTTTTCATGGCTTTGCTGGCCGGGCGGTAGTAGTGCTCCGCCGGAGCCAGCTCCCGGTCCACCGCGTGGGTATACTGGGTCAGGTCGTTGGTGCCGATGACGAAGAAGCCGCAGCCATGGGCCACAAATTCTTCCGCCGTCAGGCAGGCCGAGGGCACACTGAGCATGACGCCGAACGAGGTATCCTCATTGAACGAGACGCCCCGTTCCCGCAGGCGCTGGCGGCACCGCTCCACCACCTCCATGGCGGCATCCCAGTCTTCCACGTCCGTCACCATGGGGAACATGACCCGCAGCGGGCCCCGGGCCGCCGCCCGCATGAGGGCGCAGATCTGCGTTTCAAACTGGCGGGGGTTGCGCAGGCTGTTGCGGATGCCGCGCAGGCCCAGCTTGGAGGACTGCAGCCCCTGGTAGGCGTCCGCCATGGTGCGGTCGGCACCAAAATCAAAGGTGCGCACCGTCACCGGACAGCCATTGGCTGCGGCGAGGCAGGAAGTGTAGAAGAAATACTGCTCCTGCTCGTCCAGAATGCGGCCGGGCAGCATCATGTAGCTGCTGCGCAGCAGGCCCACGCCCCGGGCACCGGACTGCATGGCGGTGTCGATATCCTCCGGGCCAAAGCAGTTGGCCAGCAGCTCAAAGGCTGCGCCGTCCCGGGTGTAGCCGGGCTGGCGGCCCAGCACCCGCATTTCTTCGTTTTCACGCTGCAGCTCACAGATGCGGGCTTCTGCCTGCTGGCGGGCCACCGCGTCCGGGTCCAGGATGCACTCGCCCTTGGTGGCATCCAGGATCACGGTGCGGCCGTCGCAGTCGTCCAGGAACTCCGGCCCCACCTGCACGATGCCGGGGATGTTCATGGCCCGGGCAATGATGGCGGCATGGCTCTGGCCGCTGCCCTCGGAGGTGATGAGTCCCAGGATCATGCCGGAGGGCACACTGAACAGGTCGGTGGGCATGAGGACATCTGCCGCCAGGATCACCGGGTGATCCAGCGCCATCCAGACCCGGGGACGGTTGCCCAGAATATTGACCACGCGGCTGGTGGCGTCCAGGATATCCACGCTCCGCAGCTGCATGTAGGCGTTGTCTTTCATATTGGCCAGCCGCTCGGCATAGCGGCGGCCCACCCGGTCCATCGCCTCGGCGGCTCCCACGCCCGCCTTGATCTGAAAACGGACTTCATTCATCATGCCCTCGTCTTCCAGCATCATGCTCTGAAACAGGAAGATGGCCTGCTCGGTGGGTGCCGAGCGCTCGGCCATGGAATCCAGCTCGGTCTGGGCCGTGTGGATGGCCTCGTCCAGCATCCGCTGTTCCCGCTCCGGGTTGAACGGCCCATCGCTGAACGTTTCCACATGGCGCTCCAGACGGCTCACCTGGCCCAGCACCAGCCCGGGCGAGGCAGAAGCTCCCTTGTAAACTTTCATTTCTCGATCACCTCCGGCAGCACCGGGCCCGTCAGCACACGATACACCAGTGCCTGTAAGAACGTGTTGGGCAATAACGCGGCCCGGGCGGCATCCGCCGCGCGGCCGCTGCCCTCAAACAGCGGGGCAAAGCTCTCAATGCGGTCTTTTTCGCATTTTTCCAGAAACGCCTTGCCCAGGGTCTCCGTGGTATAGAACTGTGTGGGGTCCACGCCCACATCCTCGGCGGCGGCTTCCAGCGGGGCCAGCTCCGCGTCCTTGAGGTTGGCCAGCCGCAGGGCGAGGTCTGCCGTCAGGGTAACGGGGTATTTTTCCCGCACGGACTTCTGCTGCTGGCCGAACTGCCACGCAAAGGCCGCCGCGTCCTGGCAGCTCCGCGCGTCACAGGAGACGGCGTAGGCGCAGCCCCGCAGGCAGCCCATGGCCCGGCGGGTATCGTAGTAGCCCAGCTCCATGTTCCGCCGGGCCGTGTCGGGGTCAAAGTGGAGGATATCGCCCAGCTCCCAATAGCTCCTGATGAGGGTGGTGGGCAGGCCCGTGCGGTTGGGGCGGGTGATGCCCACGCCCTCCAGGTCCACGCAGACCAGCTCGTCGGCCCCCATCTTCTGGGCCAGCGCCGTGGGCATGTTGTCCCGGTAGCCGCCATCCAGGTAAGAGACGCCGTCAATGATGTGGGCCCGCAGGGCGGGGAAGCAGGCGGCGGAGGCCAGCAGGTAGTCCTTGACTTTGCCGTGGGGGATGTCGTCCAGCGCCAGCTCCCGGGCCTTGAGGCCCCGCTGCTCCACCGTGACCAGACCCAGCCGGATGGGGGAAGCACGGAGGGCGTCCTCGTCCAGCACCCGCTCCACGATCTCTTCCAGCGGGGAGACATCCATGCCGCCCTGCCGCACCACGTCCCGCAAAAAGGCGTGGAGTTCTGAGAGGTCGGCGTCCTGCTCCGGCAGCTCCATCACATCCTGGCTGCGGATGGTCAGCCACATATCCCGGGCCGTCTCATAGAGGTCCAGTGCAAACATGGCCCCGTTCAGGCTGCCCACACTGGTGCCCGTGATAATCCCGGGCCGCCAGCCCAGCTCCGTCAGGGCACGCCATACGCCCACCTGATAGCTGCCGCGGGCACCGCCGCCTGCCAGCACCAGTGCCCGCACCGGGGCATGGACAGAGTTCTTTACAGGTCGATTCCAGGCCATGGTCCGCACCTCCCTCTGGTCGGTTCCAGTTTTTCAAATTATAGCATACTTTCCGGGAAAATTCTCTCTGTTTTTGCAACAAAAAAGAGGGAAGTTTTTTGCTTCCCTCTCCAGTTTCTTTGTTGACGTTACGGATTTTGTTCCATCCAGGCTTTAAACCGGGCTCGGACGGCGGCTTCCTTGCCGCGGGGGATGGGCACCCGGGCCCCGCTCCGCATCCGGAACTCGCCTGCCGCCAGCTGCTCTGCCGCCGCCAGGTTGACCACATAGGAGCGGTGGGGCTGCAAAAAGCGGTCGTCCGCCAGCAGGGGCTTTGCCACCTCCGCAAAGGGCACCCGGAGGGAGAGGGAGGGCACGTCCTCCCCGGTGGCAAGATGGAAATGCACCACATGGTGGGTACACTCCAGATACTCGATGTTCGCAAAGGGCAGCGCCCGCAGGCCCGCCGCCGTGGACACCGCGATGACCGGGCCGTACTCCGGCTCAGTGGCACGATCCAGCAGGGCGGTGAACTGCTCCGGGCGGAACGGCAGCAGCAGGTACTGCATGGCGTCCACCCGGTAGGCATTGTAGGCGTGGGCGGGCGTGTGGGCAAAAAAGGCCAGCGGGGCCCGCGCGCCGTGCCGCCGCAGGGTATCGGCGGCTTTCAGGCCCGCCGGGGCGTTGCCCGCCGTCAGCTCCACAAGGTAGAGCTCGTACCGGGTGCCCTCGGCGTCCCGGGCCAGCAGGGCGTCCACCCCGGGCAGCTGCTCCACGATGCAGGCATCCGCCCGGCGGGCATAATATTCCAGACACTGCCGCTCCACCCGGCCGCGCAGCACCGGGTCCGGGCTGCACACTGCAATGTGAAAGATCATGGTTTCCAAAAGCCCCCTTTCCGGGCTGTGTGCCGCACCGCTTGCATTTTGCGGGCAGCGAGAGTATCATAACAGAAAAACACCAGACTACAACAAAAAGGAGACGCCGCCATGAAACAGCCGCTTGTCAGCATCATCCTGCCCGTTTACAACGCCCAGAGCCATCTGGCCCGGTGCCTGAGCAGCATTTGCGCCCAGACTTACCAGAACCTTGAGATCATCGTCCTCAACGATGGCTCCAAAGACCAGAGCCTGCCCGTGTGCGAAGAGTTCCGCAAAAAGGATTCCCGCATCATTCTGGTGGACAAGGCCAACTCCGGCGTCTCGGACACCCGGAACCTGGGCCTGAAACTGGCCACCGGCGAATACATCCAGTTTGTGGACAGTGACGACTACATTGACCCGGATTACACCGGGCATCTGGTGGCCGCTGCCGAGGAGCACCACGCTGACCTGGTCATCGCGCCCTACAAAATGGTCATCCCGGCAGGTGCTTCCAAACCCGAACAGGTATTGGAAAAGCTGGAGGACGAGCTGGGCGTGATGACCGTGGCCCGGCCCCCGGAAGTGCGGGAATATGGCTTCCTGCCCGCGGGCGTGTATGACAAAGACCACTTTGCGCTCCGGCTGATGGACAAGCCTGCCTCCTATTTTTACAGCGTGCTCTGGAACAAACTCTACCGCCGCATCCTGCTCACCGGCAACGACATCTGTTTTACCAGCGAGGTGCGCTGGGCGGAAGACCTTGTCTTCAACATGCAGTATATCCAGTACGCGGAAGTGTTTGTCGCCATCGGCACGCCGGGGTACTACTATGTGCAGAACCCTCAGAGCATCTGCCACACCCAGATCAACCCGGCCACCATCGTGCAGAACAAATTACAGATGTTCCGCTATTACAAAGATCTTTACACCCGGCTCGGGATGTACGAGGAGGTACGGCCCCAGCTGTACAAGTTCCTCGTGGACATTGCCGAGAGCACCTACCCCTCCGGGCCGTTCAAAAAGGCCATCGACGAGGCAAAGGCGTACTGGCGCGCCCACAAACAGTAACACAAAAGGCGAGTGACCCTGCGGTCACCCGCCTTTTTTCTGCGATTGAGCGTCCCTGACAGGGGAGCTGGACACGGGAAAGCGTGGCCTGAGGGGTCAAGCCCCGATGGCGGCGCACTTCTTGGCCAGCCAGTCGCGCTCTTCCTCGGTCAGGCGGGGAGCCAGCTTGGTGAAGACCTCGCGGTGGTAAGCGTTCAGCCAGTCCAGCTCGTCCCGGGTGAGGACGCCGGGCACGACGGGGGAGGTGGCAATGGGCACGAACATGATCGGCTCAAAGCCCAGGAACGTGCCGTACTGGTTGTCGGCCTTGTGGACGCACATCAGCTCGTTCTCAATGCGGATGCCGACCTGGCCGCCCTCGTAAACGCCCGGCTCGTCGGTGACGATCATGCCCGGCTGAAACACGACGGTGTTCCGGCCGTTCAGGGCATGGGGGCCCTCATGGACGTTGCCCACAAAGCTGACGCTGTGGCCGGTGCCGCAGCGGTAGTTGATGAGGTGACGCCAGAGCGGCTCCCGGGCGATGGTATCCAGCATGTGGCCGTCGCAGTAGTTCAGCCAGACGGCCTTTGCAATGTCGATGTGGCACTGCAGCGTCCAGGTGTAGAACAGCCGCTCGTCCTCGGTCAGCTCGCCCAACGGGTAGGTGCGGGTGATATCGGTGGTGCCGTCCAGATAGGTACCGCCGCAGTCCACCAGCAGGAAGCCTTTCCGCTCCAGCTTGGCGTGGTCTTCCTCGGTGGCGTGGTAGTGCATCATGGCAGCGTTTCCGCCGTAGGCGGCGATGGTGCCAAAGCTCTCCACAAGGAACTTGTCCTGTGCGCTGCGGTACTTGTGCAGGATCTCGTCCACGGTCAGCTCGGTCAGTTCCTCACCGGCAGCCAGACGCTCTTCCAGCTCTTTCTGGAACCGGACCATGGCCACGGCGTCCCGGATGTGGGCTTCCTTGGTGTGGGCCAGCTCCACTTCGTTCTTGACGCCTTTCATGGGCAGCAGGGGGTCGGCCTCGTCTTTCACGGTGAGCGCCTTGTTCTCTTTCAGGGTCTCATACACGGCAAAGTTGACGGAAGCCGGGTCGGCCAGCACGGTCTGGGGCTCGGTCTCGGCCGCCAGGAAATGGAGCACGTCGTCGTACTCGGCAATGGTCACGCCGTTCTCTTTGAGCTCGGCTGCCGCTTCCGGCTTGAGGCGGGCGGTGTTGAGGAAGAGGACCGCGCGGTTTTCGGTGACATAGCAGTAGGCCATGGCGTAGGGGGTGCACTGGATATCCATGGCACGGAGGTTGAGCAGCCAGGCCAGGTTGTCCAGCTTGCCCACCAGCTGGGCGGTGCAGCCCAGCTCCTTGAGCTTTGCCCGCAGCTGGCCCAGCTTCTCGGCGGGGGAGAAGCCTGCGTACTCTTTGGGCAGGATCCAAGCCGGGGTGGCGGGCAGGGCCGGGCGGCCCTCGGTCCAGAGCTCGTCCTCCAGATTCAGCGTTTTGATGCTGCCGTGCTTTGCTTCCAGAGCCTTCTCCAGCCCGCGCACCAGCCCGCAGGAGGCCGTCAGGCCACACAGGCCCAGCTTGCCGCCCTCGGGCAGGACCTTGGCGCAATATTCTTCCACGGTGGGCACGCCCGGCTCGCCCATCTTCTGGAGCTGGATCTCGGTGCCGGCGATCTCTTTCTCGGCCTGCACAAAATAGCGGCCATCGGCCCAGACAGCACTCTCGGTCATGGTGACGACGAAGTTGGAGTTCTCGCCGTGGAAACCGGAGAAATAGGTCAGGGAGGTGTAGTGCTCCGGCAGATACTCGCTGGCGTGGGGGTCGCCCACGGGGATCAGGTAAACATCCACATCGTTTGCTTTCATGGCGGCGCGCAGGGCGGCCAGACGCTCAGGAACAGAATTCATGCTCATTGGGTAAAGCCTTCTTTCCAAATCTTACACTTTTACAGTTGCCGGAAGAACGTCCGGCGGCGTTGGTTTGCCGCTTCTTATTGTAACATCCCCGCGCGGAGAATGCAATCCGCATCCCCTCTTGACAGTTTGTATTTGTTGTATTATACTTAATAATACAAACAGGAGGAATGAAAATGCTGTTCCGGTTGGATTTTCAGAGCGCGGTGCCCATCTACCGCCAGATCCGGGATCAGGTGGTGCTGGCCGTGGCACAGGGGGAGCTGACCCCCGGCGAGCGGCTGCCCACCACCCGGGCACTGGCGGAGGACGCGGGTGTCAATGTAATGACCGTGAGCAAGGCCTACCAGCTGCTCAAGGCCGAGGGATATCTCGTCACCGACCGCCGGGCCGGGGCCGTCGTCCGCGCCCCGCGGGGCAAGGCAGCGGGCCTGTCTGCCGACCAGACCGCCCGGCTGAACCTGCTGGCAGGCGAGGCGCGGCTGGCCGGGCTGACCCTGGACGATTTTGTGGCGGCCTGCAAAGCCGCCTTTGGCGAAACGGAGGACTGAACGATGGAGACCATGAGTGGATTTATGCTGTTGACCTTCTGGCTCTGCGCGGGCGTCAATTACATCATGCTGCGCAATATGAGCAAGCGCCAGAAGGGCCTGCTCCTGGGCGTTACCCTGCCCCCGGAGGCCGGGGAGGACCCGGCGGTGCAGGCCGTGGTGAAACGGTTCCGGCGGCAGCTAGGTGGGTGCAGCCTTCTCTGTGCGGTGAGCGCTGTCCCGCTGGCGTTTGTGAAGGATACCGACCTTTTTCTGACGCTCTGGATGTTCTGGTTTTTTGTGGGGCTGCTGCTGCCCTACCTGCCGCTGTTTGGGGCCAACACCCGGCTCAAGGCCCTGAAAAAAGTCGCAGCCGGGCAGAATGCGCCCACTCGTGTGGTGGACACTGCCGCTTCGGCCTTTGCACTGCCAAAGCCCATGGGCCTGTGGACGCTGCTGCCGCCGCTGGTGCTGAGCCTTGCACCCATCGCCCTGCCCGGCCTGCCCCGGGGCCTGATGCTGGTCTGCGGCATTGACGCCGCCTGCGTCCTCCTGCTCTGGGGGCTGGGGCGGTGGACGTTCCGCCGCCGGGAGGATATGGTCACCGAGGACTCCGCCCGCAACCAGACCCTGCTCCGGGTGCGGCGGCTCTACTGGGACCGCTTCTGGCGGCTGAACCTCTGGGCCATGGCCCTGCTCAACCTCTTTCTGATTCTGGGCTACCGCTCCGAGGCTGCTATCCTGGGCCTCAGCCTTGGCTTTACCGTCCTCCTGCTGGCAGGCTCGCTCTGGATGGAGTTTTCGGTCCGCCGGGCGCAGGCCGCGCTGACGGAGACGGCTCCCATCGTGGCCGATGAGGATGACGCCTGGGTGGGCGGTATCTTCTACTATAACCCCACGGACAAGCGTTTTCTGGTCGCCAAGCGGATCGGCCTTGGCTCCACCGTCAACCTCGGCACCTGGGCGGGCAAACTCTACTATGCCTTTGTCGGCCTTGTGCTGGTGGTCTGCCTTGCCATCGGCCCCATCTTCGGCATTGTGGACAGCATCCCCGTCCGGCTGGAGCTCTCCGGCAGCGCTCCGGTCTGCCTCGTGGCCTCCCATGGCCAGAGCGAAAAATACCGCTTGGACACCGACGCCATCACCGATGTCCAGCTCCGGGACACCCTGCCGGATGCCGCCCGCACCTGGGGCACCGGGATGGACCACTATCTGCAGGGGGATTTCTATGTGATCGGGGAGGGGAACGCCCGGTTCTGCCTCGACCCCACCCAAAAGTGTTTTCTCCGGGTGGAGGCAGGCGGGCAGGTGTATTGGTTCACCGGAGATTCCGAGGACCACACCGCCGCCATTGCGCAGGCACTGCAATCCGCCGTTCACCCCTGATGCAAAGGGCCGCGGGGGCCGAATTTTGGCTCCCGCAGCCCTTTCTTTTTGTCATTTGCCCCAAAACGCAACCAATTTGCAAAAAATGTTACAATTTTTTCTTCAAAAACGGCGTTTTACCATTGACAGCCTTGTTATAATAGAGGAGTAAGATGTTTGAGCCAGCACTCTGCGGCTCTGTGTGCTAAAAAGAAAGAGGCATTTGAATCATGACCAAAATTGATATCTTCTCCGGTTTCCTGGGTGCCGGCAAAACCACCCTGATCAAAAAACTGATCAAGGAGTCCTTTGCAGGCCAGAAAGTGGTGCTGATCGAGAACGAGTTCGGCGAGATCGGCATTGACGGCGGCTTCCTCAAGGAGTCCGGCATCCAGATCAACGAACTGAACGCCGGCTGCATCTGCTGCTCTCTGGTGGGCGATTTCCGCGCCGCCCTGCAGCAGGTGGTGGAGCAGTACCACCCGGACCGCATCGTGATCGAGCCCTCCGGCGTGGGCAAGCTGAGTGACGTGACCCGCGCCGTGGAGGGCGTGGCCGAGCACCTGGATGTCCAGCTCAGCAGCTTTGTCACCGTGGCCGACGTGAACAAGGTCAAGATGTATATGAAGAACTTCGGTGAGTTCTACGACGACCAGATCAGCCATGCAAGCTGCATCATCCTGAGCCGCACCCAGAACGCCACCGAGGAGAAGATCGCTGCTGCCGTGGCCATGCTGCGGGAGAAGAACCCCACCGCCACCATCGTGACCACCGCCTGGGACTCCCTGACCGGTGAGCAGATCCTCAAGGCCATGTCCACCAAGGACGATTTCAAGGCCGAGCTGATCGCCATGGCTGCCAAGGCCAACGAGGAGCACGCCCACGAGGATGAGGAAGAGGAGCACGAGCACCATCACGATCATGAGGACGGCCACGATCATTGCTGCTGCGGCCACCATCATCATGACCACGATGACGACGAGGATGACGATGACCACGACGAGCATGAGCATCATCACGACCATGAGGACGACCACGATCATTGCTGCTGCGGCCATCACCACCACGACGAAGACGACGATGACCATGACGAGCATGAGCACCATCACGACGGCCACTGCTGCCATCATCACCACCACCATGACCACGACGCCGACGAGGTCTTTACCAGCTGGGGCGTCGAGACGGCCAAGAAGTTCTCCAAGGCTGACATTGAGCACGCCCTCACCGAGCTGGACACCGGCAATTACGGCATGATCCTCCGCTCCAAGGGCATCGTGGACGGCGGTGCCGACGGCTGGCTGGAGTTCGATTACGTCCCCGGCGAGTGGGAAGTGCGTCAGCGCGGTGCCGACGTGGGCGGCAAGCTGGTCGTCATCGGCTCCAAGCTGGACGAAAAGGCCATTGCCGCACTGTTTGGCTGCTGAGCTGCAAGTTGTGTAAGGAGAAAAACCGATTATGGCAAACGAGATTCCGGTTTACCTGTTTGTGGGCTTCCTCGAAAGCGGCAAGACCAAGTTCATTCAGGAGACCTTTGAAGACCCCAATTTCGACTCCGGCGACAAGACCCTGCTGCTGATCTGCGAGGAGGGCGAAGAGGAGTATAACGAGAAGAAGTTCGCCTTTCCCGGCGTGACCGTCAAGGTGCTGGAGGACAAGGCCGAGCTGAACCCGCAGAACCTGCTCAAGCTGGAAAAGGAATCCGGCGCAGGCCGTGTGGTCATTGAGTACAACGGCATGTGGCTGCTGCAGGATCTGGCCGAAGCTCTGCCCGAGAGCTGGATCGTGTACCAGTGCATCGCCACCGCCGACGGCACCACCGCCCTGACCTACGCCCGCGACAACTCCATGCGCAGCCTGCTGCTGGACAAGATCGCCCGCAGTGAGCTGATCGTGTTCAACCGCGCCGAGGCCGTGAACAACGATGCCGCCCGTCAGGAGCTGCACAAGCTGGTGCGTCAGGCTTCCCGCAAGTGCGATATCGCCTACGAGTTTGCCGACGGCAGCGTGGCTTACGATGATATCCCCGACCCGCTGCCGTTCGACCTGAACGCCCCGGTGGTGGAGATCGGCGATGAAGACTTTGGCATCTGGTATATGGACTGCCAGGACGAGCCCGAGAAGTACACGGGCAAAACGGTCCGCTTCCTGGCGCAGGTCTGCCAGACCAACCGGGCCGGCAAAAACAGCTTTGTGCCCGGCCGCTTTGCCATGACCTGCTGCGTGCAGGACATCCAGTTTGTCGGCTTCCCCTGCGTTTACGACGGCTACAAAGCCCTGGAGCAGCGCGCCTGGGTGCGCGTGACCGCCAAGGTCAACTACAAGTTCCACAATATCTACCGCGGCAAGGGCCCGGTGCTGACCGCCCTCTCCGTGGAGCCCGCTGAGAAGCCCCTGAACGACGTTGTGACGTTCTCTTAAATTCGCCCGTCTGCTTTGCGGACGCCTCTCCCAAACAGAGAGGCAAGGGCCGGTCTATAGCCAGTTGGCTTTAGGAGGTTGCTATGAAAGCTTTGTTCCGTATCCTGGGCACGGCGGCTGCCGTTGCTGTCACCGGCGCTGCCATCGTTGTGCTGGACAAGATCCTCAACGACAAGGCCCCACTCCATGTGGAGGAAATCGAGTTCCCCGAGGACGCCGAAAATGACGCCGAGGAGGCCGCCAAGACCGCACAGGCTTACGCCGAGGGCGAAACCAAAGCGGAGGGCGAAGCCAAAGTGGAGAGCGAAGCCAAAGCGGAGACCCCCAACCCGAACCCCGTGGAGGTCGGCCCTGCTGTTGCTCCCAAAGATGAGAACGGCAAGTTCGACCCCACCAAGATCGCGGAAGCTTCCGACTTCGGCGATTGGGAAGAGCAGGGCTGCAAGGGCTGATCTGCATTTTTTGAATCCGTAACATAAAACCCCGGCGGAGTCGAACGATCCCGCCGGGGTTTTGCTGTAACTTGCTGTATTTTCTTTTACATGGCGATCCAGCCCAGTGCATTTGCCACCGAGCTGACCAGAATGATGGCCGCGAAAACGGGGCAGAGATACTGGATCATAAAGTTGAAGATGACCTTGCGGCGGAACGGTTTGCCGCTCAAAGTGACCTCTTCCTCGATCTTTTTGACACCGATGACGCGGGAGACCAGCAGGCAGGTGGTGATGGCCGCAATGGGCATCATGACGGAGTTGGTGAGGAAATCAAAGAAATCCAAAAACTGCATCCCGAACACGGTCACACCTGCCAGCGGGCCGTAGCCCAGGGCCGAGAGGCTGCCCAGCACCAGCATGATGACGCCGATGAGGACGGTGGCCTGATGACGGTCCCAACCCAGCTCGTCCTCAAAGGTGGAGACGGCGCTTTCGGTCAGGGCAATGGAGCTGGTGACCGCTGCAAACAGCACCAGCGTGAAAAACAGGATGCCCACCACGGTGCCAAGGCCCATGCTTTCGAACACCTTGGGGATGGTAATAAACATCAGGGCCGGGCCAGCCTGCAGGGTATCGGGGTCGCCGCCGGAGAACGAGAAGACCGCCGGAATGATCATCAGGCCCGCCATGATGGCAATGGCCGTGTCAAAAATTTCGACGTTCTCGGTGGACTCCTCAATCGAGACGTCCTTTTTCATATAGGAGCCAAACGTGACCAGAATGCCCATGGCGATGGACAGGGAATAGAACATCTGCCCCATGGCCGTGACGACGGTCATCCAGGAGAAATGGGCGACATTGGGCACGAGGAAATACTTCACACCCGCCAGCGCCCCGGGCCGGGTGACGGAGTAACCCGCAATGATGACGGAAAGCACCACCAGAATGGGCATCATGACTTTGGAGACCCGTTCCACGCCGTTGCGGACGCCCGCAAAGATGATCGCCAGCGTGAAGATGGTGAAGATGACAAAGCAGATCTCCGCCGAAGCACCATTGGAGATGAACGACGAGAAATAGCCGTCCGTGGCCAGCTCCTTGCCGTGCCCGGCAATGTAATCCGCTAGGTACCGGATGACCCAGCCGCCAATGACCGAGTAATAGGGCACGATGAGGATGGGGATGATGGCGTTGATCCAGCCGCCGAACGAGAGCCCGCCCTTTTTGCCAAAGGCCGCGAAAGCGCCCACCGGGCTCTTCTTGGTCATCCGGCCCAGAGCCGTCTCCGCCACGATCATGGTATAGCCGAACGTGAACGCCAGCAGAATGTAGATGAGCAGAAAGATGCCGCCGCCATACTTGGCCGCCAGATACGGGAAACGCCAGATGTTGCCAAGGCCAACGGACGCGCCTGCGGCCGACAGCACAAAGCCGATCTTGCCGGAGAACGCGCTCCGCTTTTTGTATTGAGGTTCCATGTTTTTCTCCTTTCCAAAACGAACGAATCCAGTGTAGCACAGGCCATTGGCAAATTCAATGCACCGGAACAGTATGTTGCTATGCCCGGCCCCGCAGGCGTTCTTGTGTTCCCCCCGCCGCCGTGTTACAATAGTCTCAGGCGTTTTTCGTGTTTTTTGTCAAAGCCGGTCGATTTTTGCCGTGCTTTGCTTTACGAATTGCACTTTATTGCAAAAATTCAACTCAAAGGAGAGATTTCATGGCGCAGACCAGACAGGATATGGGGAGCGGCAATGTCAAAAAACTGCTGCTCCAGCTCATGATCCCCGCCGTTGTGGCTCAGGTGGTCAACCTGCTGTACAACATCGTGGACCGTATTTATATCGGCCATATTGCGGGCATTGGCGCGGCGGCGCTGACGGGTGTGGGCCTGTTTGCCCCCATCCTGATGCTGCTCAACGCGTTTGCCATGCTCATCGGCGCGGGCGGCGCGCCCCGCACGGCCATCGCGCTGGGGCAGGGCAACAAAGAAGAAGCCGAAAAGATCATCGGCAACAGCTTTACCATGCTGCTGTTTTTTGCCGTGGTGCTTACCATCGGGTTCTATGCCGGGGCTCCCATCCTGCTGCGGCTCTTTGGTGCCAGCGAGGCCACCCTGCCCTATGCGCTGGCCTACAGCCGCATCTATATCCTAGGCTCGGTCTGTGTCCTCCTCGTCATGGGCATGAACCCCTTTATCACCACCCAGGGCTTTGCTAAGATCAGTATGCTGACCACCGTCATCGGCGCGGTCATCAACATCATCCTGGACCCCATCCTCATCTTTGTGCTGGACATGGGCGTGCGGGGTGCCGCCATTGCCACGGTGCTCAGCCAGGCCGTGGGTGCCTTCTGGATCCTGCGCTTCCTCACCGGGAGCAAGACCATCCTCCGGCTCCGCAAAGAGCACCTGCGGCCCGAGGGCCGGGTCATCCTGCCCGTGATGGGGCTGGGCATCTCCACCTTTGTGATGCTTTCCACCGAGAGCCTGCTCTCCATCAGCTTCAGCTCCAGCCTGGCCCGGTACGGCGGTGACGTGGCCGTGGGTGCCATGACCGTCATCACCAGCGTGTCCCAGCTCTGTACCCTGCCCATTCAGGGCATCTGCCAGGGCGGCCAGCCGGTCATGAGCTTCAACTTTGGCGCGGGCAATCAGGCCCGTGTGAAAGAGGCGTTCCGTTTCCAGTTCACCCTCTGCTTCGGGTACACCACCCTGTTCTGGCTGGGGATGATGCTGGTGCCCGGGCTGGTGGCCGGCATCTTCACCTCCGATGTCTCCCTCATCCAGTACACCACCTGGGCTATGCGCATCTACATGGCCGGTATCTTTGCCATGGGCGTTCAGATCGCCTGCCAGCAGAGCTTTATGGCGCTGGGGCAGGCCAAGGTCAGCCTCCTGCTGGCCTGCCTGCGCAAGCTCATTCTCCTCATCCCGCTCATCTTCCTCCTGCCGCACCTCCTGCCGGACCCGGTGTTCGCGGTCTTCCTCGCGGAGCCCGTCAGCGACATCACGGCGGCCAGCATCACGGTGTTCACGTTCCTGTCCCGGTTCGATAAAATTCTCGATCGGGGCGCGGCGAACGTCTGAGCGTATTTCGGGAAAGAAAAAATCCATCGCTGTTTTTGACAGCGATGGATTTTTTGTTTGCGGCTTTTATGCGTTGGTCTTCTCATCCTCCGCGACATGCTCCGGGGCCTCGGCCTGAACACGGGTCAGCATATCCATCTCGGGCATCAGCTCATGACTGACCACCGAGAGCATTTCCTCCAGCTTTTTGCAGTCCTCCGGGGAGAACCGCTCCCTGGCACGCTCAATGACCGTGTGCAGGTAGGAATAGCTGATGTTGTAGTAGTTGATATACTTCTGTGTGGGGCGGAGATGGTACTCCCGGCGGTCCACCGTGGACTGGATCTTTTCCACATAGCCCTTGCGGACCAGGCTGCCGATCTTATAAGCGGCATTGGGGGTGGAAATGCCCATCATCCGGGAAAACTCGGCAATGGTGGGCTCTCCCATGGCCATGATGCCCTCCATGCAGAACGACTCCACCGTGGTCAGGGTCGCCTCCCGGGTAGCAAAGCGCTGGAACACGCTCTGGTAAAAATGCAGTTTGAACTTGGTGTAGACTTCCTGAAACACTTCTTCCAGCAAGATGAACGCCCTCCTTGTGGCAAATTAACTCAATTTCTTTTAGTATATCACGTTTTGGAGGGAAAAATCAACGCTTGTCGCAAAATTTTCAGCGAACAACTTTTTTGCCGTGGCCCGTCCGCACCCGGATGACGCTCAACACGATAAGCTCCAGGAAAATGGCGACGCCCAACAGTACCAGAGAGCTGACCAGATTGGCCCGGGCACCCAGCACGGCCTCCGACAGGCCGGTGAGGACATAGCAGCCCGCCGAGACACCGGCCACCGTCAGCGCATAGGGCAGCTGGGTGGAAACGTGGTTCACATGGCTGCAATGGGCACCCGCCGAGGCCATGATGGTGGTGTCGGAGATCGGGGAGCAGTGGTCACCGCAGACGGCGCCGGACAGGCAGGCCGCAATGGAGATGACCAGCATCTCTCCCTCCGGGAATGCATGGCAGACGATGGGGATGAGGATGGAGAACGTGCCCCAGGAGGTGCCGGTGGCAAAGGCCAGGAAGACGGCTACCACAAAGATGATGACCGGCAGCAGATACTGCAGCGCCGCGGCCGAGCCGCCCAGCAGGTTGGCGACGTAATATTTTGCACCCAGCAGGCCGGTCATGCCGGACAGCGTCCAGGCGAGGGTCAGGATCAGCATGGGGCTGACCATGGCCTTGAAGCCCTCGGGGATGCAGGCGGCAAAGTCCTGGAACGTCATCACTTCCCGCACGCGGTAGAACACAAAGGTAAAGAGCAGGGCAATGCTGCTGCCCATGACAAGGCCCATGGAAGCGTTGCAGTCCGCAAAGGCGGTAATGAAATCGGTGCCCTCAAAGAAGCCGCCGGTGTACACCATGCCAAAGATGCAGGCCACAATGAGGACGATGACCGGGGCCACCAGGTCGATGACATGGCCCTTGGTGTCGGTGCCGTCGTCCACATCGTCGCCGTAGGGGCGGTCCTCGGTGGTGAAGAGGTCGCCGTTCATGGCGTTGGTCTCATTCAGCTTCATGGGGCCGTAGTCCGTCCCGGTAAAGATGACGAACAGGCTCATGACCATGGTGAGGATGGCGTAATAGTTATACGGGATGGTGCGCAGGAACATGGTAAAGCCGTTGATGCCGGAGCCCTCGGGCACCGAGGAAGTAACAGCAGCAGCCCAGCTGGACACCGGCGCAATGATGCAGACGGGGGCCGCCGTGGCGTCAATCAGGTAGGCCAGCTTGGCGCGGGAGACTTTCTGACGGTCGGTGACCGGGCGCATGACCGAGCCGACGGTCAGGCAGTTGAAGTAGTCGTCCACAAAGATCATGATTCCCAGCAGCAGGGTGGCAAACTGTGCCCCGGCCCGGGTGTGGATATGGGTGGAGGCCCACCGGCCAAAGGCCGCGCTGCCGCCGGCCTTGTTCATCAGGGCCACCAGAATGCCCAGCATGACCAGGAAGACCAGGATCCCCACATTGCTGCTGTCGGACAGCTTGGACACCATTCCGCCGTCCTCATTGAAGAACAGGGTGGTCAGGGCCAGCTCCAGGTTGCCGTTGGCGTAAAGCAGGGCACCGGTGGCAATGCCCACCAGCAGGGAAGTGTAGACCTCCTTGGTGTTCAGGGCCAGCACGATGGCCACCACCGGAGGCAGCAGGGAAAGTGCCGTGCTGTACACGGCGCAGGTGTAAGTAGACGGGTCCGCGATCTTGCCCGGTGTGGCAGACGTGCACCACAACAGCAGGCCGAAGACGAGCAGAGCGCCCACCCAGGAGAGATTGTTCTTTTTCATGAAAATGATTCCTCTTGAAGATCAGGTTTGTTTTGGGGTGCGGCGGGGCAGACTATCCCCCAGAAAAGAAGAGAGGGGGTGTTTGCCGCGCCGGATTATAAAGCGTTGTATTTTGAGCTGTTCCGCGCCAGCGAGCAGGCCGCCCGCCTGTTGTGGGAGGCCCAGCAGAAAGCCGAGCAGGAGGCCCTGCGGGCCGACCCGCCGCCGCTGGAACTGGAACCTCTCCGTCATCGCTCACGCGATGCCACCTCCCCTGTCGAGGGGAGGCCTTGGCAGTCGGATGAAAGTTGATCTATTTGCCAAAGGCTCCCCTGTTAGGAAAGACTCCCCCGGCCGGGGGAGGTGGCACGCAAGTGCCGAAAGGGGAACGGCTGGCGAGCGAAGTTCGACTGAGAGGTTTAATTCTTTTTGCTCTCGGCCTTGGCCGCAAACTTGGCGTTGTTGATGACAAAGCGCTCGTGGGTGCCGCCGCCAACGGGGCCTTTCTCGTCGTGGAGCGAGACCTTGAACACCAGCTTGCGGCCCTCCACGGCCACCAGCTCGCTCTCGCAGGTCACGGTCATGCCCACGGGAGTGGGGGCCGTGTGCTCCAGCTCCAGTTTGGTGCCCACGGTGCCGCAGCCCTCATCCAGAGCCTCGGCCACGCTCATCCAGCAGGTCTTCTCGGCCAGTGCCACCAGAGCGGGAGTCGCAAACACGTCCAGCGTGCCGCTTCCCATGGTTTTTGCGGTGTTTTCGTTGGTCACAGCCACGGACTGCTCGCCGTGGATCCCAGTTGTCAGAGTCATAAAAATTCTCCTTTTCTTTTTGTGTAAGATGTCGAAACGACATGAATTTACGAACCAACAGTAGAATACCACATTTTGCGCCGCTGTGCACCTGTTTTGGAAATTTTTCCGCCAAAACACTTTCCTTTTGGATCGAACGAGCCCATAATAAAGGCAAAAAAGGCGGTGGAGCAGATGAGTGAGTTCTGGATGTCGTATGAAATGATCGCCCAGCGGTATGGCCCGGGGTATCAGGGCTACCCGCTATTCGGGGCGGTCCACTGGGCGGAGCTGGCAGCAGTGGCGGTCTGCATCCTGCTGACAGCCCGCTGGTACCGCCGCAGCCCGGAACGCACCCGGCGGCGCATCCTGTGGGGCGTTACGGTTTTGCTGTTGGCAGATGAAGCCGTGCTGGTCATTGCCATGCTGGCCACCGGGCAGTGGAACTGGAGCTACCTGCCTCTCCACCTGTGCAGCATCCATATTTTCCTCTGCACAACCTGCACCCTGACCGGAAAGGACTGGTGCAAAGAGGAGCTCTACGCCCTCTGCGCACCGGGGGCCGCCATTGCGCTGCTCTGCCCCGGTTGGCTGGGGACAAAGGCGTGGAGCCTCATCAACCTGCATTCTGTTACCCTCCATGGGCTGTTGGTGCTTTACCCGGTTCTGCTGGTAGCAGGCGGGTTCCGCCCGCAGGTGCGGCGGCTCCCGGCGGTACTGGCATTCCTGTTTGGCTCGGCGCTGCCCATTTACTTTTTAAATAAAGTGCTGTACACAAACTTTTACTTTCTGAACGGCCCCACCAGCAGCCCGGTGACGGCGCTGTTTACCCAGTGGTTTGGGGAACAGTGGTATCTCCTGGGCTTTCTCCCCGCCGTGGCGCTGGTGCTGGCGGGGATGTATCTGCCATGGGATATTCATCGAAAAAAATAGAAGCAACCTCATCTGGTTGCTTTTTGTCAAAAATTATGATACGCTAAAGATGCTGTCCGAAATGGCAGCAAGGCACTGCATACAACGGCAGGCGGTTCGGCTCTTCATCCCACTGAAAAGGGGGTGAAGCATATGCCTATTACTTTGACGTTCCATCTTTTTGGATTCACTTTTACGATCAGAGTAAAAAAATGAACCGCCACCCGGCACGGTGACGGTTCGAGCTTTGCTCAGCTGTTCTACTTAAAGGGCTAACCGCTTGTCGCAGTGCCTTTTCTATTTGTATTATAGCAAGGATGCGGTGGAAAGTCAAGCAGCAGCAAGCTGGATTTGAGGTCTTGAAACCGCACCCTTTTTGCAAAATAAAAATGCCACTTTTTTGCGTATTGGGGCAAAAAATATCTTTTTTGAAATTCCAATAAAATTCTTCTCCAAACCCCTTGACAGGAGCCTTTCCCCATGCTATCATGAACACATGAACAAGCGTTCATATAAAACCGACCCGAGAGGAGATGTCCAGATGCCGCAGCAGGAACCCGAAAAGAAAAGCGCCCCCGCCGCGCAGCCCATTGATATGCCCGATGACGAGGTGCTCTACGAGCTGGCCGACCTGTTCCGGGTATTTGGCGACTCCACCCGCATCAAGATCCTGTACGCGCTCCACGATAACGAGCTGTGCGTGCAGGACATCGCCAACGCGGTGCAGCTGAGCCAGTCCGCCGTGAGCCATCAGCTCCGGGTGCTCAAGGACTGCAAACTGGTGCGGTTCCGCCGGGAGGGCAAAACGGTTTACTACGCACTGGACGATGACCATGTGCGCAGCATCCTCTCCATGGGGATGGATCATATTGAAGAATGAGAAAGGCTGGTACTTACGATGAAGAAGACCTACAAGATCGAAGTGGACTGCGCCAACTGCGCCGCCAAGATGGAAGACGCTGCCAACACCGTTTCCGGCGTGGCAAAGGCAACCGTCAGCTTTATGACCCAGAAGATGAACGTGGAGTTTGCTGAGGGTGCAGACCCCAAGGCCACCATGCAGGAAGTGCTGACCGCCTGCAAGAAAGTGGAGGACGACTGCGAGATCTTCGGCATCTGATCTTCCGGAACCTCGGAGCCCCTCCCCCGGGAGGGGCCTTTTTATACAGCGGAACGCTTTTGTGGAAAAAGAAACAGGTTTTCCACAGTTTCCACCTTGTTTTCAACATTTCTTGCGGAAAAGTGCAAAAAGAGACGCCAAACAGCCTCTTTTTGTCGGGAAAAGTCTGTGGAAAAGGCGGGGGAAAACGTGGAAAAGCTCACTTACCGTGGAAAACAGGTGGAATCGGACGAAAACTCCCCCTGAAAACCCGTGCCGAGATCCGCGCAAAAGGAGAGACTGAGATGAACAAAAAACAAAAGAAAATGCTCAAGCAGATCATCGCAGCGGTGATCCTTGTAGCCATTTTGAAACTGCTGCCCAGCTTCCCCACGCCGGTGGAGCTGGCGCTGTACTGCATCCCGTATCTGGTGGTCGGCTGGGACGTGCTCCGCAAGGCCATCAAGGGCATCAAGAACCGCCAGCCCTTTGACGAGTGTTTCCTGATGGCGGTTGCCACCGTGGGTGCCTTTGCCCTGGGCGATTACGTTGAGGGCTGCGCCGTTATCATCTTCTATCAGATCGGCGAGCTGTTCCAGAGCGTGGCCGTGGGCAAGAGCCGCCAGAGCATTTCCAGCCTGATGGACATCCGCCCGGACTACGCCAATATTGAGGGCGAGGATGGCAAGCTGGAACAGGTAGACCCGGATGAGGTCGAGATCGGCACCACCATCGTGGTCCAGCCCGGCGAGCGCATCCCCATTGACGGCATCATTCTGGAGGGCGCTTCGGCCCTGAACACCGCCGCCCTCACCGGCGAGAGCCTGCCCCGGGACGTCAAGGCCGGGGACGATGTCATCAGCGGCTGTGTCAACGTCACCGGCCTGCTGAAGATTCAGACCACCAAGGAATTTGGCGAATCCACCGTCTCCAAAATTCTGGACCTCGTGGAAAACTCCAGCATGAAGAAAGCCCGGGCCGAGAACTTCATCACCCGCTTTGCCCGGGTGTACACCCCCGCTGTCTGCTACGGCGCTCTGGCACTGGCATTCCTGCCGCCCATCGTTCTGCTGTTGACGGGCCAGCCCGCCCGCTTTGGCGACTGGATCTACCGCGCCCTGACGTTCCTCGTCATCAGCTGCCCCTGCGCGCTGGTCATCTCCATCCCGCTGAGCTTCTTCGGCGGCATTGGCGGCGCTTCCGCCTGCGGCATCCTCGTCAAGGGCTCTACCTATCTGGAAGAGCTGGCCCGTACCGGTGTGGTGGTCTTTGATAAGACCGGCACCCTGACGCAGGGCACCTTTAAAGTCACCGGCATTTATCCCACGGAGGGCACCTCGCAGGACGCTCTGGTGGAGGCCGCGGCCCTGACCGAGAGCTGGTCCAAGCATCCCATCTCCCTGAGCATCAAGGCCGCTTATGGCAAGGAGATCGACCAGAGCCGCGTCACCGACGTGGAGGAGCTTGGCGGCTACGGCGTTACGGCCAAGGTGGACGGCAAAGCCGTGGCCTGCGGCAATGCCCGCCTGATGGCAAAGCGGAACCTGACCGTCCCTGCTGTAACGGAGGCCGGCACCATCGTTCATGTGGCCATTGACGGCAAGTATGCAGGCTACCTGCTCATTGCCGATGTGGTCAAACCCCACAGCGCACAGGCCATCAAGGGCCTGAAACAGGCCGGTGTCCGCAAGACCGTCATGCTGACGGGCGACGCCGAGCCGGTGGCAAAAGCCGTTTCCGCCGAGCTGGGCCTGGACGAGTACCACGCTGGCCTGCTGCCGGGCGACAAGGTCGATCAGATCGAGAAGCTGCTGGCCTCCAAGCAGCCCAAAGAGAACCTCGCCTTTGTGGGCGACGGCGTCAACGACGCCCCTGTTCTGTCCCGTGCGGACATCGGCATTGCCATGGGCGCTCTGGGCTCCGACGCTGCCATTGAGGCCGCGGACGTTGTCCTGATGGACGACGACCCGGCCAAGATCGCTCTGGCCATGCGGATCGCGCGCCGCACCAACGGCATCGTGTACCAGAACATCGTCTTTGCGCTGGGCGTCAAGGGCATCTGCCTCATCCTCGGCGCGCTGGGCATCGCCAGCATGTGGACGGCCATCTTCGCCGATGTCGGCGTCATGATCATCGCCGTCCTCAACGCCACCCGTGCCCTCTACATCAAAGACCTTGCCAAAAAGAACGAAGCCTAAGATCCCCTTTCTCATCAAAATACAACACCCCCGCCGGGAGCTTTCCAAAAGCTTTCAGCGGGGGTGTTTTGCATCCGGAAACCGCCTCTTGCAAAGCAGGATAAACCTGTTATAATACTAGATTGGAGGGTTGAATAAAATGCAACAGACGAATCAAACCATTTTGACCCCGTCCCGCGATTCCTCCGGGGCGGTTTTGGCGGCGCTGAAAGCCGCGTTCCCCCAAACCATTCCGGTGCTGACGGGGTATTTTGTGCTGGGGCTAGGCTACGGCATCTATGTGCAGTCGTTGGGCCTGCCCATCTGGCTGCCGCCCCTGATGGGCACCGTGGTGTACGGCGGAAGCCTGGAATTTGTGCTGGCCTCCCTGCTGCTGGACAGCTTTTCGCCCCTCTCTGCCTTTTTGATGGCGCTCATGATCCAGGCCCGGCACCTGTTCTACGGCCTGACCATGCTGGAGCGCTATCAGGGTTACGGCCCGCGCGGCTTTTACATGATCTACGCCATGAGCGACGAGACGTTTTCCATCACCTGTTCGGCCGAGCCGCCCGAGGGGGTAGACCGTGGGTGGTTCATGTTCTTCATCACCCTGCTGGACCAGATCTATTGGGTGGCCAGCGCTTTTCTGGGGGCAGCGGTGGGCTCCATCCTGCCGTTCAGCACCGAGGGCGTGGATTTTGTCATGACAGCCATGTTCGTGGTCATCTTCCTCAACCAGTGGGAGAAAGAAAAGCAGCACTACTCCGGCTTCATCGGGCTGGCGGTGCCGTTTGTCTGCCTGCTGGTGTTTGGCTCCGGCAGTTTTCTGATCCCGTCCATGATCTGTATTCTGGTGCTGCTGCTCGTGCTACGCAAGCCCATTGAGCAGGCTGATAAAACCGAGGAGGTGGCCCCATGAGCGGAGTCCAGCTTGGCATCACCATTGCCGCCTGCACGGCAGCCACCATGCTCACCCGGTTTCTGCCGTTCCTGATCTTCTCGTCCAAGGACCAGCAGCCGCCGGAAGTCGTCCGGTATCTGGGGCGGGTGCTGCCCGCCGCCATCTTCGGAATGCTCATCATCTACTGCCTCAAGGGCGTCAGCGTCTTTACAGGCAGCCACGGCATCCCGGAGGCCCTCGCCATCGGCGTGACCATCGCGCTCCACAAGTGGAAGCACGAAACACTGGTATCCATTGCAGGCGGTACGCTCTGCTATGTGCTGCTGGTGCAGCTTGTATTTTAACGTTTGTACCGCAAAAAGGACACGGCGCGCTGCCGTGTCCTTTTTTGCTGCCAACCGATCAATGATAAAATGTATCAAAATTGATCTGACGGTAGAACCGCTGCTGGAGCTGGTCGAAGCTCTCGCAGTTCTGGGCCAGCAGCCACATCACCTTGGTGATGACCGCCTCAATGGTCATGTCATGGGCTTCCAGGAAACGGAAGCGGTTCTTGACCCGTTTGCCCACCTCGTAAATGCCCACATCGCTGCCCTCGTAGGTGACCTGAGTGGTCAGGATCAGGATTTTGTGGGTCTGGTCGTAGTCGCCCAACCCCTCGGCAAAGGCGTCCATCAGCCGCTGCGGGATGCCGCCCACGCCAAAGCTTTCCACGATCACACAGTCGTAATGTTGAAAGATGGCCGGGATCAGCTCGGGGCTCAGGCCGGGAGTCAGCTTGAGCAGAAAGACTTTGGGGTTGAGCGCCCGGCCAAACTCCACCGGGCCGGTGGGCCAGGGAGAGGGGACATACCGCACCAGCCGGTCGCCCTGCACCAGCGCCAGCGCCGGGAAGTTGACCGACGCAAAGGCATCATAGCTGATGGTCTTGTTCTTTTTGGCGCGGGTGCCCGCGATGACATGCCCGCCGAACACCACCATCACGCCCCGGCTCCCGGAGTCCAGCGCACAGATCACGCTGTCCCGCAGGTTTTTCTTGGCGTCGGTGATCTCATTGGAGATGGGCTGCTGGGCACCTGTCAGGATGATGGGCTTGTCGGCGTTCTGAATGAGGTAAGAAAGGGCCGCCGCCGAGTAGGCCAGCGTATCGGTGCCATGGCAGATGATGAAGCCATCGTAGAGGGCGTAATTCTCCTGCACAGCCCGGGCCATCATGAGCCAGTGCTCGGGGCCGAGGTCGGTGCTGTCGATGCTGCACAGGGCCAGTGTCTCGGGGCAGCAGAGCTCCTGCAGCTCCGGCAGGTGGGCCAGCAGCTCCTCGCTGGAAAGGACGGGCTTGAGCCCCTGGGCCGTGCGTACACTGGCAATGGTGCCGCCCGTGGTGATAAAAAGCAGGCGTTGCTTGGACATAAAATGGAAGCCTCCATGAAAATTCAAATCATGGAACCAGTATAACACAATCCAAAACTTTTTGGAACTCAGTCACGGAAAACGGGCAGATTTTGTGTATAATAGAGGTGTAAGCAAACATCGGACCTGAAAAGGAGAATATAAATGTCGAACATTGTCATTATCGGTTCCGGCCCGGCGGGCGTATCGGCTGCACTGTACGCCGCGCGGGCAGGCGTGGACACCACCGTCCTGACCAAAGGCCCGGGCGCCCTGGACCGCGCCGAGCTCATCCAGAATTACTACGGCTTTGCCGAGCCCATCTCGGGGACAGAGCTGGAGCGCCGGGGCATGGAGGGTGCCAGGGCTGTAGGCGTGAAATTCGTCACCGCCGAGGCCGTTGGCCTGACTTATACCGATAAGCTGACGGTCGAAACGCTGGACGGCGATTACCCGGCAGACGCCGTCATTCTGGCAACAGGAGTTTCCCGGGCCGCTCCCCGCATCCCAGGGCTGACCGGGCTGGAGGGCCACGGCGTGAGCTACTGCGCCACCTGCGACGCGTTTTTCTACCGTGGCAAAGATGTGGCTGTGCTGGGCAGCGGCGAGTATGCCCTGCATGAAGCGCAGGCACTGCTCCCGGTGGCAAAAAGCGTTACTTTGCTGGCCAACGGCCAACCTCTGACCGCGGAGTTCCCGGCAGAAGTGGCTGTCCGCCCCGAAAAAGTAGAAGCCATTCTGGGCGAACAGCGGGTCTCCGGCGTCCAGCTGGCAGGCGGCGAGACTGTGGCACTGGATGGCGTGTTCGTGGCATTGGGCGTGGCAGGCAGCACCGCTCTGGCCCGCAAGCTGGGGGCCGAAGTGGACGGGAACCGCATCGTCACCGATGAGCACATGATGACCACCCTGCCCGGCCTTTACGCGGCAGGCGACTGCACCGGCGGCCTGCTGCAGGTCGCCAAGGCCGTGTACGAGGGTGCCCTTGCGGGCAGCGAGGCCGCCAAGGCCCTGCGGAAAGGATGAATCATGCCGGAATTGGATAAAAAGTCCCCTGTCTGCCCGAACTGCCTGGCCTGCGGCTTCCCGTTCTGGGAACAGCTGACCCCGGAGGAGCAGGAGTTTCTCTGCCGCACCACCCGGCCGGTCAAGTACAAAAAAGGGGAGCGGGTGCACAGCCCCGTGGAAAGCTGCGTGGGCATCCTGCTCCTCCGCACCGGCCAGCTGCGAGCCTATCTCCTCTCCGAGGATGGCCGGGACGTGACCCTTTACCGCCTCTTCCCGGGGGAGGTCTGCATCCTCTCGGCCTCCTGTGTCATGGATTCGGTCAATTTTGATCTGTACATCGACGCCGAGGAGGACACCGAGGCCTACTGCATCGGCGCTGGAACGTTCCGCCGCCTGATGCAGCAGAATGTTCACGTCCGCTGCTTTGCCTACCAGATGACCGCGGAGCGCTTCTCTGATACCATGTGGACGATGCAGCAAATTCTGTTTATGAGCGCCGACCGCCGCCTTGCCATCTTCCTCACCGACGAGCTGGCCAAGACCGGCGGCAGCAATGTCCGCATGACCCACGACCAGATGGCCCGCTATATGGGCTCCGCCCGCGAGGTGGTCAGCCGCCTGCTGAAATATTTCGCGCAGGAGGGCTGGGTGCGCCTCTACCGTGGCGGTGTGGAGGTGCTGGATCAGCAGAAGTTGCAGGAGATTGCGAGAGGGCAATAACATCAACGAAAACGAGCCATTTACAAGTACAGCTGTAAATGGCTCGTTTTCTCACTTTGCTACTGTGATCCGGACTCTTGCCGCAGCCTGTCCGGCGGGCTGTTCCGTTTCCAGATCGTATGCTGTAAACAGTGCTGTTGCCGTATAGCTGCCGCCGGGCAGGACTGTCTCCAGCGGCACTGCCTGAATGTGATATCCCGGTTCTATAAGGCCGGAGGCATACAGCACCTCCCCGGTATCATCTCGGCTCAGAGTGACGCTCATCAGATGGTGATTGGCCGGAATATTTTCCACCCGCAGCTCCGCTTCCGCTCTGCCGCTGGTCATCCGGATATCCGGGTTGATGGAGATGTTGAACATCCCTTCCTGCACGACTTTGTCCAGTTCTGCCTGAATCTCCGCCTCCGACTTTCCCTCGTACTGACCTACCGTTGCATTGGGGTCACGGGCTCCCGGAGCAAAGGCCTGCTTTGCGCTGTTCGGCGTCTTCAGCAGGAAAACACCTGCCGTCGCGGCAGAAACCAGCACCAGCGGAAGCCCACGGGACAGGAGAAATTTCAGGCCAAGGAGGACTTGTTTGTGATACTCCCGCATCCAATGCACCCACTTTCTCAAACGATAAAAACACCGGGGCGGGCGAGCCCCCGCTCCGGTGGAAACAGTTTATCCTTTTGGATTTGGCCCATATATCTCGCCTGGCTCTATGGTATACGCAATTGCGAAGAGTTCCTGCTTGTTGGCCCACTTCGCACTGACGCCATTCACTTTTCCTTTAAACTCAAATTCAATTTTTCCGCCCTGATCGACGTTCCAGGTGTTATATGTCGTGGGCTCAGTCCCAAACGATTGCTTTTTGTCATCATTCCCAGACACAAAGGTAACAGTATCCGAAATAGGACTCATCATGCCCGGATTTGTTCCAGTCATCGTCAGATAAATCTGCCGATCCTGCAAATTCTTATCACTCTCTACAAAAGAATATGTCGCATCGAGCATGGTTACGCGGATATCCGAAACATGAAAAATTTCAGAGCCCGTATTGGTAATTGTATAGCCCTCTGGACAAACAAAATCACCATTGCGTTTGACTGCAAAAGTGACATTGAGAGGAACTGTTGCAGAAAGATTTGCCGGTACTGCAACGACGCTGAATGTGGTTTTGGCTTCATTGTTCTGGAACAGATTACCCTCTCCCGTAACTTCCTGCCCATAGTCTTCTTCTGCTAAGGCAGTCAGGCTGAGGCTCAACGTCAAAACAAATGCGAGGACAATGGGAACAAGCTTCTGCAAATGTTTCATAGGATAGCCCTCTCACATCAAAGCAGCAGGCGAATATTCACAAAATTATTATACATTAACCCGAAATTATATGCAATACATTTTAACAAAATTTTTGTTCGCACTTTTAATTTTTTGAGAAAAACGCTGTACAAACTCATCCGTTTTATCTTTCCTATCCTCAGGGCATGGTATCGTTCACCTTGTCTATCCATCCAAACATGGTATAATGGAACAAAGGAGCGTGATACCATGAG
>ERZ1673738.1871-NODE-1871-length-29549-cov-6.326304_pt1 | contig 29549 bp, 25 predicted proteins | sample MGYA00580198_ERZ1673738 | MGnify/ENA primary metagenome ERZ1673738 (study PRJEB41218, sample SAMN15661784) | gut metagenome | host: Homo sapiens | place: Canada: London | collected 2015-08-20/2019-03-30 | study: EMG produced TPA metagenomics assembly of...
CCGCTTCTACAATTTGAACGGATTTTTTGTTAAAAAACTTGCACACGGCGTTATTATAGAGCCAATTTCAAAACGATTGGCTTTTTTCTGTTAATAACTCTTTTTGAGCTGTGTCAAAACCATTTTGACGCAGCGCATACGCTTTTATTCTTTAAAAACCGTAAAAATCAAATTTTTTGTCAATACACCTCCGTGCCGTTTTTCACAGCTTAGTATATATTTTTCAGTTTTTGAGTTCCAAAAACTCAGTCAGGCGAAATAGTTGTATATTTGCTTGACAGTCAAAGCAATTACCCCGAACATCAGATGGCAGAAAACTTTCAAATGTCCTTTTACACGTATCTGATTTGCCCCGTAATTATCTTTGATTTCCGAGTTTGCCCGTTCTACACTGCTCCGCACATGATAACGTATTCTTTGCGCAGGCTCAAGTTCTTTTGGGGGTCCACGTCTTTTGTTCGGAATAATGATTGGAACACGTCCTTGTGCTTTGGAGTAATCCTTGATTTCCGGGGCATCATATGCCGAATCATACACATCATACAAATATGTTACCCGTTCAGAAACCATTTGCATCATAGGGATTGCAACTTGACTGTCATGTAGCGAGGCTGAAGTCAAGATTGCTCCTAATGGAATCCCGCTGTCCGAAATACCCAGGTGCAGTTTGTAACCATTCCACCATTCCGTATCACCTCTTATAATGAATTCTGCAATTTTGTCAAGTCCCTGTAATGGAAAAATCATGATTTTATTGCAGGAAAAGAGGAACAGGGGAAAAACGGCATTTCTATCTTCCCGAAGCCGAACGTCCTGCCGTCTGGATTTTCGACGGCGGGCTTAAGATTGCCGGAGCGCCGGAAACAAGGTTGGATTCAATTTTGTTTTTCTGCGGATTTCGCAAGCGTCCCCGTGATGCGCTGCATCACATTTTGGCGAAAAGAGCAAAAAGAGTTGACATTTTGTTTTTACATGACAGTTCGCTTTTACGACGGGATTTTAAGAGGTCCCCGTCCGTTCCTCCTGTTGGTTCTGGAGAGAGCCTGCTGACGGGGAAAGTCTTCTCCTGACTCTAAAGGAGGAGATCAAAAAAGTGGGGGTGGAGGCCGGGAAGCCTTCACCTCATTTTTTCCGGGCTTTTTTACCCGTGTCATCTCTTGATCGCCTTGTTGTATTCCACCGTTGCAATGTTTGAAACTTCAATTTTAATTAAAAAATGACAGTATTTTTATTGGCAGCATAATGTATTCTTCTTGAGCGATCGAAACAATATTTAACTACCGAAGCAAAACTTGGTTATTGAGGGGTATTTTCCGTTTGAAGCTTCAGAATCAAAAGCTCTCCCGTTTCCAGGTGAACAGAGACTTTATTTCCCATCTGTAAGAATTTCTGTCCCGTTAATGAAGTGCATCTGGTAATTCCTTCCGGGAGTGATATTGTTTTATTGCCCGGAGACAGTGCAGAGACATACAGAATTCCCGAGCCGGTTCCGCTGAAATCGTTGGATTCCAAAAATACCGGAACCTGTGCTTCTTTTGCCAGATTACGACAGAATTGCGGTGTAAGCGAGCCCGGTGCCCCGCACCAGATTTCCGTATAATCCCGTGTTCTCCGTACCGCCATTCCCGGAATATCTGTCCCGTAATAGGTCGCGAGAGGGACAGCCTGTGTATCCGCTAATCCATAGGCTATTCCCCATCCATGCAGATGAGGGGGGGAGTAAGGGAAGAGGAATCCTCGGATGTTCTTCATCAGTGGATCAGTGCTTTTTCCATCTGCAAACAGCGGTTTATTATCTGCTTTGGGAGCACGTTGCAAATGAAAACCGGCAGCTTCGGAGATATTTTTGTCTCCACCGTCTGTAAAAAGCCCCGGCTGCCACATCCAGACGATTACTCGTCCGTTGGAGGCAAATCGTCTTCGTATGGTATCGGTCTGCTGTCTGTTCAAGGAGAGGGCATCAAGGAAGATGAGAATTTGCGGCGCATCAAAATCCGGCTTGAACAGGTCTTCCGGCAGATAGACCGCATACTTTACTCCTGCTCTGTAAAGAGCATGAAGCGGAGTTTCTCTGACGGAATAAGCTGTGATTCTTCCTCGTCCGAAGGATTGATAGCACCAGAATTTTTCCGATGCGACGATTCCGATGTGATTTCTGTTTACCTGACGTGGCGTTCGATGTTTGAGCAACGATGCGGCTTTCCTCCATGCCTCGACTGATGCTTCGCTGTTGAAACAGCCGCCTTCCATGTCGTAAATGTGAAACATTCCGCCTTTTTCGATGGCAGAGGCTGCAAATCTGCTTGCATCTGTCTGAAAGCGTTCTGCGGGATTGTGGCTTCTCCAGAAGTTTGTGCCCCAATGTCCCCAATATGGCAACTCTCCATTACGAAGGTCCAGTTCCGTGATAATCAGCTTTCCGTGTCTCACCAGAGAGCCGTTGAAGCCCCCTTGGTGTACCGGCTCGTAAAAGTTGCGCAGGTAATTGGGAATCAATACAAAGAGTTCCACGGAGGGGGCATCCAGGAGATAACGGATGCTTTGAAGCCCGAGTTGCGGGAATCCCCGCAGTCCGGAGTTGGAGTAATAAGAACCGGCAAGCCAGCGGCCTTGAGAACCGGCTTTGACTGCATCACACCAGACTATTTGCTGCTGAGCCCGATTCCAGCCGAGAAACTCGCAATAGTCCGAACATTTGGAGGCGGTTTGAAAGAGGGTGTGGAAATTGCGGTCTTTGCGCCAGAGCTCGTCATGAGTCGGAACTGTTGCCGTTTCAAATGTCGCCGTTGGTTCCCTCCATGCTTTTTTCAGAAGTACCTGATTACCTTGATACTTCATTGTCAGGTAATTGCGAAAAGCCTTGACTGCCGCCGGCGAGTAATCCGCCGTTAATGTGACTGCACTGTTGAACTGATCGAACCACTGTCCGTCCACTCCTCCGTTGAGGTAGACTGCGATTACGGCTTTCCCTTCAGGAAAGGAAGAAACTGCTGAACAGAAATCCCGGATTGCTTTTGCCGCTTCATTACGAAAGTGAGCAGAACAGTTTGAAGGAGGACTGAAGGCATCGTCTGAACCTTTGACCGGTTCGAGAGCTTCTGGTGCCGTACCGCGCATATATCCGTGGAAAAAGGCGCCGAATTGTCCGTCTGCGGCACGGTAAAGTTCATCCGGGAACTGTTTGCCGTAACCGCGATAGGGGGATACGATAAGATTCAGCAATATTTTTGCATCGGGCGCCTCCCGGAGGACTTTGCGTAATTCCTGCCGAACTGGTGCGAAGTCGTATTTTCCTGATCCCTGCCAAATATCCGAAGGGGTGTGTTTGGGACGTGAGAGTCCGAGTGTAACTGTTGTAGAAAAAATTTTAATTCCGGCATCAAAATAGGTCCGGACCATATTATAGCGCATATCTGGAATATGGTTGTAACCTGTGGTAAAGAAGATCGGAGATGAAATTTCCTTGCCGTTCACATGGATGGTATTGTATTCTCCGCATTTCACGATTTCTGCGCGTGAAACAGGCATCTTTGCCAGATGGACATCCAATTCCGCATCGGAGAGGCGTCCGGGATTTTTGAAATGCCTGTACTTCATTGCTTCCGGTTTCGGTTTTGCTGCAGCCGGTGTCATGTCACAGGAAATCAGTTCAATATTTCCCCGGTTTCCATAAAGGAAAATCTGCATGGCGGCTTTAGCTGCTTTTGCCGGAATTTTGAAATATTCTTCGTAATCGACGACATCCGGTTCATTGACTCGCGGTAATGCTTCACGGAAAGTGCTGAACCCGCGAAGCGGTACGCCCTCCGTATCGACGTATTTTATTCGTGGTTCGAAGCGGAATCCGGGTGTGGCGCTTTTGATGCGAATACTGATACGGACATGCAGGAAAGCTTTATTTTTTATTTGAGTGTATTCTCTTTTTTCACTAAGACCACTGAGTGAGGTTCCGCTCCAGAGAAATGAGGTGTTCTGCCCGATGGTTTGGGAGATGGTCAGCCCCCGGGGTTGCGTCCAATTGCCGCAGAGTGCGGTATTGCAGTAAGTAATAATGCTTGCCACTGTTCCCATGAGAAATGCAATCTTCATGATTTCACCTTTTGGTTATATTGGAATACGTTTTGTCAACGCAGAGGATTCAGGATTGAACCAGACTGGGTTCCTTTTAAAATGGTCAGATAGGGATTGTCCGGAACTGGTATTCTGAGTGGAGATACATGAAAATCTCCCCATAAGATTGTGACATTTCCATTGTGTTTGCGTGCATCTGGTTCATTCCATTTGTAATGAGAGTCATCTATCAGATAAATTCCTGTAGCATCTGGCAGTGGAACCGTTTTCCCCTGCCGGTTGTAGGCATCGACCGTCACCAGAAGTTGGCTGGGGGGACGACGTATCTGAGAGGTTTTGATGGGAGGGTAACAGTCGTCATCGTCAGTGACGCCGTGACTTAAGAAAGTCGATCCTACGCGGCGATTATAACCGTATGCCGGAAAATTTGCACAGTAATAAGGTTTTTCATTTCCAAATGCCGTATTCCTGTATTGTTTTTCAAAAAAGTCCTTCTTTTGAATATAGAAGGGGCATGTCAAAATGCCTGGTTTCAGTTTCAGGTAGCCGTTTGCTGCCATTACTCCAATCCAAATTCCGGCGCCGGAGCCATTTACAGTGTTCAGAGATTTCAGGATCACTTTGGGGAAGTAATCTCTGTTGTCATCCAGATAGGCGGCAAAAGCGATTCCTATTTGTTTTTGGTTACTTTGACAATTTACTTGTTTTGCCAGCTCGCGTGCCTTATTCAGCGCCGGCAGCAACATGCCCGCAAGAATCGCGATGATCGTAATAACTATGAGCAACTCGATAAGGGTGAAACACTTCCGCATTATTTTCTCCTTGTCTTTTGATGGTATTGTTCTCTTTGTATTCATTTAACTTCCTTTTCTGTAATGGATTTGCAGGATTCACGGATGACAAGTTCCGGGCGGATTTTACTGACCTGAACCGGCATATCCGGGGTTTCAAGGCGTTTCATCAACAGATCGACCAACGCATCGGCCAGGTCATTCGTATGAGTGTTGAATGTCGTGAGGGGAGGGAGGGTGAACGCCGCCGTCACCGTGTTGTTGAATCCGATTACGGAAAGGTCTTCCGGGATGCGGATTCCCGAACGGATCGCGCAGAACATGGCGCCGGCAGCGATGGAGTCGTTCTGTGCAACAAGAGCGGTCGGACGTTTTTTCAGGGACAGGAACTCCGGCATGGCGTCATTGCCTCCGGGCAGTGTCCCTTTTGCCGGAATGAACCACTCCTCTCTGACCGGAAGTCGGGCTTCTTCCAGATTTTGCTGCAGGAATTCCGCTCTGGGGTCTTCCAGCGGTCCCAGATAACCGATTTCCACGTGCCCCAGTTCCAGCAGATATTTTACGGTTGTCTTTGAGGAAAACGCATAATCCTGCATGACGGCGTCGAATCCGGGTATTTCCGCTCCGTAAATCACCGCCGGAATCTTTTCACGGGCGAGACATTCATGGTAGTCCCACGCGATGATGCCGTCGACATTGTGCAGGAATATGGACTCGAATGCCTTTTCAATTCCTTCCACCGTTTTCCAGAATGAAAAAAGCGCCATGTAACCGCGTTCCGCGAGCTTTTCCTGAACCAGAGACAGCATATCGGAATAGCCGGTGTTGACAGGCATCGGCATACTGACGCCGATTGTATACTGTTTCTGCTGACGCAGGCTTTTGGCGGAGAGATTCGGACGGTAATTGTATTGTTTCGCCAGCTCCCGCACCTTTTCCTGCTTGACACGTGCGATGCGTCCGTCCGCTTTCCCGTTCAAAACCAGCGAAACGGTGGTTTGCGAAACGCCCGCCAGCGAGGCCAGTTCTTTCATTCCGATTCCCATAAGACACTCCATGCGACTGTTAGAGTAATACGATTTACGTCATACGATTTACATTATAAGCGAAAGTGTCTTTATTGTCAAGGGGGCAAAGAAGAAAAAGTTGTATTTTTTTCTTTCTGTGGTATTGTGACGGATGAACCAACTGTAAAGCGGGAAAGGATTTTGAACGATGCGGAGTCTGAGCTGGAAATATTTTCTCATTCTGTTTTTATGCTGTTGCTGTTCTTATGTTCATGCGGCGCGTTTTGCGCTGCTGACCGATCTTCATGTGAGCCCCGGAACGCCGAATGACGCGGCTCTGGGCAGGGTGGTCGATGAGATCAACCGGGGCGGATATGATTTCGCGGTCGTTTCCGGCGATATCTCCAATCAGGGGACGGACGCCGAACTGGAAACAGTGAAAAAGCGTCTTTCCGGGTTGCGCCTTCCTTATTACCTTGTTCCGGGGAATCATGAGACAAACTGGTCGGAAAGCGCCGGATTGACGATCAACCGTCTGTGGGGCGGCGACCGCTTCCTGTTCAGAAGCGGGAAATGGCTGTTCGTCGGGTTCAATACGGGCCCTTACATGAAAATGGGGGACGGTCATGTGAAAGCGGAAGATATCCTGTGGATGGACAAGGTTCTGCAATCGGAACTGAAGGAGGGGGAGCGTCCTGTCTTCATCGCGCACTATCCCGCAAATGAATGGCTGAGCAACGGCGGAGCGGTCATTGCCCTGATGAAGAAATATCGTGCCGCGGCAATGTTCTTCGGCCACGGACATGCGCTTCGCGCCTATAATCTGGACGGCATTCCCGGCGTGATGGGGCGCGCCCTGTATATGCCGAAAGATCGTTCTTTCGGATATACCGTGGTTGAAATGAACGGCGATCGTTTTGAAATCTATGAGAAGAAGCTCGGAGAACCGCTCTCCAAAGTAGTTTATGCGTTCGGGGCAGGGGAGACTTTTGGCGATCTGCCGCCTCCTCCCCCGCCCGCGCCGCCTGGCGGCAGGCTGCCGGATGGTTGGAGCGAAAAACTGATTCTGAGTGCGGACGCTTCCATATTCACCGGACTTGCGTTTCGTGGAACCGTCCTGTACTACGGAACTTCCACCGGTGAACTCCGCGCGTATGACTGGAAGAAACAGAAGACGCTATGGACTCTTGATCTCGGCGGGACGGTTCATTCGACGCCGCTGCATGGCTGTGGCGTGGTCATCGCAGGCAGTATCGGAAACAAGATTGCCGGAGTTGACGCAGATACGGGGAACGTTCTCTGGAAGCTTCCCGCCCGTGCTCCGGTCATCAATGACGGGCTGATTCATGACGGTTTTCTTTATATGGGGCTGGGAAAAGGGGAATTCTGCAAGATTGACGTGAAGACCGGACGGAAAATCTGGAGCTGGACCGGGGTGCAGGGAATCTTTCAGGCACAGCCTGCGGTCGCCGGAGGCAGGGTCGTATTCGGCGCATGGGACCGCCATCTCTATTGCCTGAACGAGTCGGACGGATCGCTGCTCTGGAGCTGGAACAACGGTCATCCGCAGAAGCTGTATTCTCCGGGGAACTGCGTTCCCGTCATCAGTTGCGGCAAAGTGTTTCTTGTTGCGCCGGACCGCTTTATGACCGCATTGGATTTGCGGACGGGACGTCAGCTCTGGCGTTCCGGACAGTTTTCCGTCCGTGAGTCCCAGTGCGGTTCCGTTGACGGAAAGCGGGTTTACGGCAAGACGATGAACGGTCTGATCATTGCCGTGGATGCCGACGCGCCTGAATACCGCAGTCTCTGGAACGTCGATGCGAAGTTCGGTTATGAGCACAATCCGTGTCCTCTGCTGGAACATGACGGGATTGTGTTTGCCGGATCGCGCCAGGGGATACTGGCGGCGGCGGATGCCGGAACGCGGAGACTGCTCTGGACATATAAATGCGGCAACTCCTCGATCAACAAGATCGCCGCCGGTCCTGACGGCGGAATCTGGGTGACTCTGATCGAAGGAAAAATTTACCGTTTTTTCCGGGATGGGAAATGAAAAGCGCAAGTTCCGGCGTCATTGCTCTTTCGGGGTCAGCAGTTCCGTCACGATTTCCTTGAAACGGTTTCCGCGTTCGGCATAGTTTTTGAACATGTCCATGCTGGCGGTTGCGGGGGAAAGCATCACACAGTCTCCCGCCTCCGCAATTGAACAGGCGTCCTTGACCGCCGATTCCAGACTGCTGGACATCTTGCATTTGACCTTGCGGGCGATTGCCTCGTGAATCTTTTCCTTGCATTGCCCGATCAGGAATGCCTGCCGGATATGAGGCAGGCTCTTTTCCAGTTCGGTGAAATCCATGTCCTTGTCGAGTCCGCCCAGAATCAGGATTATGTTTCTGCCGTCTGCGAATGTCCCGACCGCCGCATTGACCGCGTGAGGATTGGTCGCTTTGGAATCGTTGATGTATCTCACTCCGTTCTTTTCAAGAAAAACTTCCATACGGTGCGCATCGGGCTGAAACGCCCGGATCGCCTCTTTGACGCATGAGGCGAAGATGGCGTCTTCTCCGAGAAGCGCGCGGACCAGAGCCAGCGCCGCCATGATGTTTTCCGCATTGTGAACGCCTTTCAGACGGGATTCCGCAAACGGCAGTATCTCCCTGCCGCGAAACCGGATGATGCCGTTTTCAAGAGTGAAATCCGCCCGTGGAGCGGTTGCGGAAAATGTGGTCATGGGGAGCTCCGGGGGAAGGAAGCGGTTTTTGCAATCCATGAGACTGCTGTTGATGATCCGTGTTTCCGGCGGAGCTTCCGGAGAGCTTGCGAAGATGCGGAATTTGGTTGCCGCATAAGCGTCCATGCCGCCGTGACGATCGATATGGTCGCTGGCGATGTTGAGGATTGCGGCGGGGCATTCCGGAAACTTCGAGATCGTATCGATCTGGAAGGAGCTGACTTCGACGACAAGGTATTTGACGCGCTGTTCCAGCACTTCGATCGCGCAGTCGCTGAGGGCGTGCCCGATGTTTCCGGCGGACTCCGCGCGGATTGCGGACGCCTTGAGGAGCGCGGTAGTCAGTTCCGTCGTGGTTGTCTTGCCGTTGGTTCCGGTGATTGCGGCGATCGGGCAGGTGATATGGCTGAATGCGAATTCCAGTTCGCTGATGACTTTTCCGGCGCTCTGTTCCGCCGTCTGGAAAAGCGGAGTGCCTCGGCGGATTCCGGGACTCATGACCGCGGTTTCGCAGCGGGGCAGGGTGATTTCCGGCGTCCAGGAGAAATAGAGTTCCATTTCACATGGATATTGTTTTTTTATTTCCGCCGCCTGGTCGCGCATTTCGCGCGAATTGTTTTCATCGACAAGGACAATATGTTTTCCGAGGTATCCGGCGAGCCGTGCGGCGGCTTTTCCGCTGACCCCGAATCCACAGATCATAACGCTGTTTTTCTGATTCATAGTGCATCCCGAATTGATGTGAGAAACCGTCTCCGTAATGAGAGTTCCGGCGTTCTTTTCCCGGTATCCTGTTATTATTTGCATTTTAATATACTTCACAGATTGAAAAAAGCACGATGTGCAAGTATTTTTAAGAGTCTTTTTTTTGAATTTCAGTTTCAGGGCGGCGACGCCGGGGACATAACGTACTTTTCAGAAAGTGGAGTGAGCATACTATGGGTTTCGCATGTGGTTTCGTCGGACTCCCGAACGTCGGGAAATCGACTCTTTTCAATGCGCTGTGCAAAGGCGGCGCGGCGTCGGCAAACTTTCCGTTCTGCACGATTGATCCGAATACGGGAATCGTTCCCGTCCCGGACAAACGGCTGGACGAACTTGCCAAGATGGAACACTCCGCCAAAATCGTCCCGACGACCTTGAAATTTATTGACATCGCCGGGCTTGTCGAAGGCGCGAGCCAGGGCGAGGGACTCGGGAACCAGTTCCTCGGGCACATCCGCGGAGTCGATGCGATTGCCCATGTGGTGCGTCTTTTCGATGACCCGGACATTGTCCATGTCGCCGGGCGCGTCGATCCCGCCCATGACCTTGAGCTGATCCTGACCGAGCTCATGCTTGCCGACCTGGATCATCTCAACAACAAACTTGAACGTGCGCGCAAGCAGATACGGAACGCGGACGCCGAGGCGAAATTCGAGTTCGAGCTGGCTTCCTCTTTTGCCGAAGAGCTCGGCAACGGCAGATTGCCGAAGCCCGATATGAGCGATCCGAAAGTGAAAAAGGCGGTTGCCGATCTTCAGCTTCTGACCCTGATGCCCGCGTTTGTGTGCGCGAATACGGATGAAGACTCCTTCCGCAATTTCGGCAAGGATGAGAAATCCGGAAAATTGATTGAGGACGCCGCCCGGCATGGTCTGGAAGTGGTGCCGGTCTGCGCAAAACTGGAAGAAGACCTCAGCACGATGACGCCGGAAGAAGCGCAGGTGTTTCTGGAGGATATCGGCGTGACGGAAAGCGGTCTGGAGCGCGTGATCCATACCGGCTACCGTCTGCTGGATTACATCACGTTCTTTACCGCCGGCCCCACGGAGTCGCGCGCATGGACGATTACCCGCGGCATGACGGCGCCCGAAGCGGCGGGCAAGATTCACACCGATATGCAGAAAGGCTTCATCCGCATGGAAGTTGTTTCGTATGACGACCTGATGAAATACGGGTCGTGGAACGGCGCGAAGGAGGCGGGGCGTCTCCGCATCGAGGGCAAGGAGTATGTCGTGCAGGACGGAGATTCCGTTTTCGTAAGATTTTCGGTTTAAGTGCAGCGCCTGCACGGGGGATGATGATTGACAACGGCATTGAACAGTATTTTGAGACGGGTCGGCGGCCTGGCGGGAGCGACTTTCGCCAGCCGCCTCCTCGGTTTTTTCCGCGAGGTATTGACCGCGTCGATTCTCGGCGGCGGCACGGTTGCCTCCGCGTGGACTCTGGCGTTCATGATCCCGAATCTCTGCCGCCGCGTTTTCGGGGAGGGGCTGCTGGCAACGGTGCTGATTCCCATGATGACGCACACGATGGAGCGCAGCGGGCATGAGACTGCAAGAAAGCGTTTTTCCACGATTTTCATCTGGCTCAGCCTGATTCTCTGTGCTTTGACCGTGGCGGTCTCCTTTCTTTCCCTGATGCTTCTGCCGTTTGCCACGGCGGAACGTGTGATTCTGACGCTGAAACTGATTCCGCTTGTCATGCCTTACAGTATCTTCATCTGTCTGATCGGGGTGATGACTTCGCTGATGAACAGCATCAAAGTGTTTTTTCTGCCTGCGCTGGTGAGTCTCGGGCTGAATATCTGCATGATCCTCTGCCTCTGGCTGGTCTGCCCGATGTTTTTGAGTGATCCCCCGAAGATGCTCGACGCGCTTGCCGTTTCCGTTTTGATTTCCGGTGTGCTGGAACTGATACTGATGCTGGCGCTTCTCAAAAAGCACCGTCTGATACCCGTATTTTCCCGAAAGACATTCTGGGGACTGCGGGCGATTGTGGAAATCTGGCGTCTGACTCTGCCCGGGCTTTTCGGTGCGGTTGCATACCAGTTCAGCGTGATCGTCGACCGCGGCATCGCGTGCTGGATCGGTCCCTACGCCGTGCCCGCTCTGGCTTACAGCGACCGTCTGATTTACCTGCCGATCGGAGTGTTTGCCGTGGCGTTCGGCACCGTGTCCCTTACTGAAATGTCGCAGATGGCGGTCAAACATAATTACAGGGATATGATCGCGACGATGTTTTCCTCGATGCGCTGTCTCCTTTTTCTGACCGTTCCGCTGGCGGCGTTCATGTGCGTATTCAATACCGCCCTGATCCGCCTCGTTTATTACCGCGGGCAGTTCGGGGAGACCGCGCTTGCCGAGACGTCGTGGGCGTTTCTGTTTTACGCTTTCGGCGTGCCTGCTTTCGCCGCGATGAAGATTACGCTTGCAGGTTTCTATTCCCGCAAGGAAATGAAGACTCCGATGTATGTTTCGGTGATCTGCATCGGCGTCAATATCGTCCTGAACCTCATTCTGATGCACCCGCTGAAACAGGGCGGAATCGCGCTTGCGACCGTAATCAGCTCCTACCTGAACAACCTGATTCTGCTGGCGATTCTGGAACGGACGGTCGGCGGGCTTCCCGTCAGGGAGATGCTGAAATTCACGGCTGCGCTTGTGCTGATTTCCCTGCTTCCGCTTTATCCCGCATGGTTTGCCTATGCGAGTGTCCTGCCGCTGTGCGCGGGGCTGCCGCTTCCGCAGGATTTCCTGCCGCTGTGCGCGGGAGGCGCAGTTTTTGTTGCAATCTTCCTGATCCTTGCTATATTATTCCGTTTGAACGAAGTGAAACTGTTATACAGCCGTTTTTCCAGAAACAGAAAGAAAGAGGTGTGATATGGATTTTTATGAGGCGCTCAACAAGCGCAGAAGCATCCGCGGTTACAAGCCGGACGCCGTCCCGGAGGATGCGATCCGGAGAATCGGGGAAGCCGTGAGAACCGCACCGACCGCGTGCAACCGCCAGCCTTGTCAGATACTGCTTGTCCGCAATCCGGAGAAACGGGCGGCGCTGGCGAAAGTCTATCCGCAGAAATGGCTTGCGCAGGCTCCGATTATCGCCGTGCTCGTCGGATGCGAGTCCGAAGCGTGGAAGCGGCTGGAGGGCAATACGATCATCGACGTGGACGCCGCGATTGCGATGGAGCATTTCATGCTTGCCGCGACGGCGGAGGGGCTCGGCACCTGCTGGATCTGCGCGTTCCGGCGCGCGGAAGCCGATAAGGCGCTCGGGCTTGACCCGAAGTATAAGACGGTCGCCATGTCTCCGCTCGGATATGCCGCCGCGGAACCCGGTCCGTTCGTCAGAAAACCGCTGGACGAACTTTTCAAAGTGGTGGACTGACCATGTGGAAGACCGAATATTCCGATGACGGTTCCGTTTCCTGCAAGACGGCATCCCTGTGCGTGACGACCGATACACCGTCCGTGGATGCGTTTACGCTGAAAATCGGCAAAGATTTTACATTGTCCACGCTTCCCGTCCGACTCGGCGAGCTTTCTGAATCGATGGCGCTGAAGGCGAAGCGCCGCCCGCATACTTCCGATGACGGAGGCGAAGTCCTGATCGAACAGGAAAATGCGATTCCATTCGGAAGCGAACCCGTCATCAGGCGCAAGGTCCGCCTTTCTGAACATCTGCTGAATGTGACGATGGACATTGAAATGCGCGCGTCGAACGAAATGAAGGACATCTCCGCAGGGGGAGTCGTGATTTCCGGTACCGTCGGCAGGATTCGTTTTGCAGGTATGCCGCCGAAAGGAGAGTTTACGCCTGATTTTTCGCAGGAGAAAGACTTTTCCGCCGCGGCTGACGGAACGGTGTTTTATGAGGAGGTGTTTCCTCCGTTCGGACTCGTGATCGAGTCGGAGCGGTCGGTGCTTGAACTGATTGTCGGTGATGATTTCTGGCGCTGGACGAATGCGGAGCGCATCGGCGGAACTTCCCGCTTCGCCGTTGTGAAGAAGGACGGCGCTTTGCATTTTACATGGCAGATTTTTACGCTCAAGCCGGATACGGAAATGCCCGCCGGGCGCAACTGGAGGCTGACATGGGCGGCTTCCTGGCACGGCAGGACTTCCGGGAAAGCGAAGAAGACTGCGTTCAAATCCGCCTTCAATCTGGATTCCGCCGACTGGCAGGAGGCTTCCCGCGCGGTTCTTTCCGTCAGGAAAACGGCGAAGAAGAAAAGGAACGGGGAGGCGGAAAACCCGGTCTGCCTCTGTTCTTCCGGCGCGTTGAATTCCCTGAAAAAATGGCTTCGTTCCAATCTCGCGGCGGCTGAGGAGGGGGATGTTTTCGCCGTGACGAATATTCTGCCGCACTACTGTGTTTCCGCCGGACACATGGAACGTGCGAAACTGCATTCGCTGCCGCATTGGGACCTTGCCTCTCTGCTGGAGTTCAAGCGCTGGGCGAACCGCCAGCTTGCTTCGCGGGGGGCGCGGCTGGAGCTGATCGCGGCGGAAGGTTCGCCGTTCAAAGGTTTTATGACTCTGCTGTGATCCGTCATGAACGAATTTACGGAAATCGACTTGAGAAGCTGGAAAAGGCGTCCGAAATTTGAATATTACCGGACGTTTCAGAACCAGCTTGTCAACCTGACGGTTGAACTGGATGCTTCGGCGCTGTATCATTGTGCAAAGAGCCGGGGCGTCTCGTTTTTCCTGTTGACTCTTTACGCCGTCCTGCGCGCGGTGGACAGCGTTCCGCAGTTGCGGCAGAGAATCCTGCCGGACGGGCGTGTGATTGAGTTCCGTCATACGGCTGTCCTGACGCCTGTCATGGCTGGGGAGGAGGAGTTTTCCATGGCGCTGGCGGAGTATGCCGGTACGTTCGATGAATTCCGGAAACAGGCAGAACCGGCTGTTGCGGCGGCGAAACGCGGGGAGTTCGATCCTGAAGTCAGGAAACGGAACGACTACTTTTGCGCGAGCTGTGTCCCGTGGTTCAGTTTTCAGTCGTTGTCACAGGCGGCGTTGACGACCGATCAGAGCATTGTGATTCTTGCCTGGGGGCGCCTGACGGAGGAGAAGAAACTGCCCGTGGCGGTTCAGGCGAACCATTCACTGGTGGACGGGATTCATTTCGGTCATTTTTACCAGGCTCTCGGGGACTTTTTCAAAGCGCCCGAAAGCCTGTTCGCTTTGTCGGATCATGCTCAGATCTAATTCAGATGTTTCCCATCCTCATGGTAGGGAGACATCCAGTTTACTTTGGTTTTATCACTGGATTTCTCATTGATGATGGGGGCTTTGACCAGTTTTGCATGTCCGTCTGCAAATACCGTATTGACATTGCGGGAATGGCGTGCCCCCAGATAAGACGGTGGAGTATCCCCCAGCCAGTTTGCCAGATTGACTGTATCGACACCGTTCATATGTCCCTTTAATGCGACTGGTCTTACTGCGTTCTCATATCCTTTTGTGTCCATGATCAGCGGTGTCTGAGTAGGTGTCTTTACGATCCTTCTGTTAGTCCCGAATGATTCCTGCCGGAGCCATCCCGCCCATTCTGTGTTATAGGGATTCCCGCAGACTCCGCCATTGGATGCGTAACTGGCATAAGTTGTATGTGTGCCGTCTTTTTTTCTGTTTGGGGATGGATCGGAGGGGCAGGTAAATGACGTATTTTTTTTTCTGACGTCGACCGGGATATATTTGAGACTTTGGGATATGGTGGCAGAAAGATATTCATGCCAGTTTTTTCCGTTTGGGTCTCCGCTGAACATTCTTTCTCCATAGTTATTATTTTTGAGAGGCATATCCAGGACAGAAGGAAAAAACCAACCGTCATAGTCGTTGCTGTAAAGAGAGAATCCCATTCCGAGTTGTTTCAGGTTTGAGACGCATTTGATTGCCTGCGCTTTTTCTTTTGCAGCGTTCAATGCAGGCAGAAGCATTCCTGCCAGAATTGCTATAATAGCAATCACGATGAGGAGCTCTATGAGGGTAAAAATTTTCATTTTTACCCTCGAAGGATGAACATCCGAACAGGGTACTCTGAAGCCGGAAGTGGAAAAACAATGAAACAATTGGAGAATTGAACATTTGTATGAAGAAGGGAAAAAAAGTAAGGTGGAGGACGCAGTCAATTCTCGTCTTTCCTTGATACACCGAATGAAGTTACAATTTTTCATTATGAATGGCTCCGTTTTTTTGGCCTTTTTCAGTATTTGATGCCGCCGAGGAATACCAACCCGGAGATTGCCGCATTTTCTTCGGGGATGATTTTTACCTTTTTCAGCGCCGTTGCTTTTTCCGGATTCCATTTCACTGCAAGAATCGGTCCCAATTTTGTATGCATACCTGTTGGATAAGGCAGCCACATCTGCCATGGACTGCCGGGATTGAAATGTCCATTGAAAAAGTTTCCTGTGTCAAGAGAAGATGAAAACGCATTTCCTGCCATCGGAATCAACTGGATTCTTGCCAGTTTTTTCCCCTCGCTCATGGGATAAGCCGTTGTGAAGAACAGAATGAACCGTGATGTCCCTTCCAGCGGAATCGCAAGGGGGTGCAGGGGAGGATTCTTTCCCGGCTGGCGCCGCAGGATCAGGCGTTCTCCTTTTCTCAGGGTGCTGTAAAAATTCATGCTGTGGTCCAGCGATGAATAAGAGGCATGTCTGGAAAATACTGTGCCATCCGGGGGGATTGACATATTTCCTCTTGGGTGTAATTTTGCAACATCTGTTATGATGCCGTTGATCAGGGCAAATTCAATGCCATAGGTATTGGTTTTTGTGGTCTTTCCGAATTCCGGAGTATAGATGATAAGCTCGTTTGTTCCCCGTGATGTGTTCATTTTCACAATTTTGGGCGTTACCCATTCTCTTGAGGATTCCGTGTGCATGAAAACCTGGTCCAGTGAACCGTTCGACAGGAGTTTTTTAAAGTCCCATGGGCGCGGAATTTCCGCTGGGACGGCATCCTGTGTCGAGAAGGCATACGGATTGAGTTTAAGAGAAAAGTTGTCCAACGGCATCCAGCCCGTTGGGAAAGTCTTGCGCAAATGCGAGGTAAATTCTGCATAGGGGACTTGTCCGCCTTGAATTTTATCCAGTTGCGTATAATTTTGCAATGGTTTCTTTGTCGTTTCTGCGTAAAAGAGCAGATCCTTGAAAGCATCCATTTCGATCTGCGGTCTGTGTGTTTCCGTGTTCCATGCGCTTTCCGCCGTTTCCGGGAAGCCGAGATAATGGGGGCGGTCCCACCAGCATGTACCCATAAGGTGGTGTCCTCCCAGTTTTTTCCCGTCAAGGGCAAGTTTTGCCGTCTGCCCGATTCCTTTCCATGGACTGACCCAGATCTCTTTGAATTTTTTTCCGTATAATGACTTCAGAAAAGAATACTCACCTCCATATCCATATCCGTAACACCAATAAGCAACGACAATATCCCTGGAGATCAGATCCATCGTTTTTGCAGACCCGTTCAATGCCTCTCCGTAAAGTGTTGATTTATCGGCAAGCATATCATGCCAGATGACGGTTCTGGTGCCTTTCTCTTTCAAGTGCCCATAGACTTTGTTCAGGAATTCCGAATAGAATACCGGGAGCGGCTTTCCTGTAGTCTTCTCAAGGAGAGGAACTGCTTCGTTGAATTCATCTGTCCCGATCATAAAGTATGCCGGTTTTCCGAAAAGTGCGTGGATCTCATCGAGAAAACCAAAATAGACTGAATAGAACTCTGGATGCGCCAGATTCATGGCATACGTTGTTTTACCATTTTTCCTCGTATATTTCAGCGGAAAGATTTCCGGTGCGCGTTCAAAGTGACCGATGCTGTTGATGGCGGGGATAACCTTCATTCCGCGGGCATTGGCATAGGCGATTAAGTCCTTGATCTGTTTTTGCGTCCACCATGGCTTTTTGCAAATCTCCGGATAGCGGAGAGATTCGATGCGCCCTCCGATTTCAAATGCCGCATGATTGAATCCTAATTTGCCCATTGCATCAATCATTTGTTTCAGATTGGGAAGCCATTTCGGAGATGCCGCCCGGCAGGAAAGCTCCAGAAGCATCCCGCGGAACGGATAGTCCGGCCAGTCATGAATTACGAGTCCGGGATATTGTACTGTCCCGTCAGCATGGACTCGGACAAGCGGCGTATCGGCGATACAGAGCAGACGTCCGATTGCACGGAAAACACCAGCTTGTTCCGGAGCTTCAATTGTTATCCCCGCTTTTCCGGTTTTCAGAATGTAATATTCCTGATTGCCGTTTCCCGCGCTTTTTCTGATACGGATGCAGACGTTGCTCTTCGGGCACTCTTTCCAGCCCAGTTTCTGCTGAAGTCCGTCTTTGAGCCATTGGAGTGTTTCCTGTTGCACCATACCGGTGTCATCCGACAGACAGTAGCCGGACGAGGGATACGTCAACGCCTCTTTTTTCCATTGAACCTCTTTGGGTGACGGGACGAGCCAGCGGTCATTCTGCTGTGCCGGAACAGCAATACAAAGAAACAGTCCTGCGATTGCCGCAGAACATTTGAGAGATGATAATGCCGTTTTTTTACACATTGCATTTGATCCTTTTCATTTATATGTTTTTGATTTATTTGAAAAATCATTTTAATCTGTCTGACTGTTAAATTATAAGCAAAATAACGAAAATGGCAACTTGATTTTTCAGGAAAAGTATATAATATTGAATCACAAATATTCGAAATCGCAAAAACGGGGATTTTCCGGGAAAAATGGATGGAATTGAGACGATAGAGAAAGCGGAAACTTCAAGGCATTCTTATGATCGCTTTCCGAAAAATTACCTGAAGCATATGAAGAATATCCGGAGTGAACACTGGTATGATGTCTTTCCGTTTTCCCTCGCCTTGTGGCCGCAGAATTACAGTGAGACGGAGCGTATGGGCAGTTGGTGGCGCGACCGCTGTAATTATCCGCTGCTGACTCTGGAGCTTATTCTGGATGGTGAACTGGTCTATGAACAGGAGGGGATTGTGCATCATCTGCATCAGGGCGATCTCTATTTTTCCCATCCGGGGAACACAATCCGAATTAAAAACGCTCCCTGCAAGTATGTGCATCAGCTTCAACTGTGTATTGCCGGTTCCCTCCTGAAACTGCTGCTTGAGACGCTTGACCTGAAGAAAACTTACCTGATGAAATTCCGGGATTTCACCGCGCTGGAGGAGCGTTACCGTGAATTTGCGGAGCTTCTGGGGAAAAAGGAACCCGGAAGCGAGGCGCTGACATCGGCAAAGACATATGAACTGATCGCATGGCTCGCGGAAAGCAAAAGGGAACTTTCCCTTGCCGACCTGCCGCCGCCGTTGACGCACTCCATCCGCAACATGCAGGCGGAGTTGTCGCACAATTTTTCGATTCCCGAACTTGCCGCGATGTCGAACACCAGCAAGGCGACTCTGAACCGGCTTTTCCGGAAGTATCTGAATACCTCGCCGCAGGCATACCTGAACAGTCTCCGCATGGAGAACGCAAAAAATCTGATCCGGCGCGGGAATCTGTCCTTCAAGGAGATCGCGGAACAGCTCGGTTTCCGCAACTCGCTTTATTTTTCCACCTCGTTCAAAAAATATACGGGTGTCGCTCCCTCGGAGTTCAGGAAGGAGTGCGGGACTTCTGAATAAGGATGGCGCCGGCGTCTCATAAAACTGCCAGATCCTGTTTGTCTTATCTTTGATTCTTTTTGGGGTTCATTCCCCGGCTTTCGGGTCGGCTCTTGAGCTGCGCTTCCGTCCTCCCGCGGGTGGAACCGCCGCCGGAGAGATTTCGCCATTGGTTTGGCTTTCCGCTCCCCCGCTGCCTGCCGCGGGGCAGTTCATTTTGGCGGCTGTGGCATCAGGCATTGCACGTTTCTGAAAGTTTTTATGAAAAGTTCGCTTTCCCGTGAACTTTTGAACATACGCCGTGTCTATGCTCTCATAATGTAAACATAAATGAACAGTATCCTTAACGAAACGGGAGGGAGCTCTTATGAAACAGGAAGAACTGCAGGAACTGCAAACCAACATTACGGAAGTTTCCGCATTCGTAAAGAACATCAAAACCGAAATGGGAAGAATCCTTTCCGGCCAGCAGAAACTGGTGGACAGGCTTCTGCTCGCCATGATTTCGGATGGGCATGTCCTGCTGGAAGGCGTGCCGGGACTTGCCAAGACGCTGGCTGTAAAAACTCTTGCACAGACTCTCGACGGTGAATTTTCACGAATCCAGTTTACGCCGGACCTGCTTCCCGCCGATGTGGTCGGAACCAATATTTACAATCCGCAGGAACACACGTTCTCCATTAAAAAAGGACCGGTTTTCGCAAACCTGATTCTGGCGGATGAAATCAACCGCGCACCGGCAAAAGTCCAGAGCGCACTGCTTGAATGTATGCAGGAGCGGCAGGCGACCATCGCCGGAACCACTTATAAGATGCCGACGCCGTTCCTGGTTCTCGCCACGCAGAACCCGATCGAACAGGAAGGCACCTATCCTCTGCCCGAGGCGCAGGTGGACCGCTTCATGTTCAAACTGAAAGTCGATTATCCGAGCCGCGCCGAAGAACGCGTCATTGTCGAACGCATGGCGCATCCCGAACTCAAGATACAGGCGCTTGCCGTAGCCTCGCTTGCCGACATTTCAAAGGCGCGCGAGTGGGTGGACAAAGTCTACATGGATGAGAAAATCCTCGAATACATTCTCGATATCGTCTGCGCGACGCGTCCGAAACGGCGCTCGGAACTCTCCTCCCGCCAGGATGGCGTAAAGCTTGACGAACTGGACAATCTGCTTCAGTTCGGCGCCTCTCCGCGAGCCGCGATTTCCCTTGCGCTCGCCGCGAAAGGCGAGGCGTTCCTTGCGGGGCGCGCCTACGTGATTCCGCAGGACGTCAAGTCCCTTGCCCCCGATGTGCTCCGCCACAGACTTCTGCTCAGCTACGAAGCCGAGGCGGAGGGGCTGACGTCGGACGACATCATCAGGAAGATTCTTGACGAGCTCAAGACACCCTGATCCTTCCGGAGCAAATCGTTTGTGCCGCTGTCTTCCGCAGAATGGAGCGACGGCGGCGGTCTTTCAATCAACCAATGGGAGTTTGTCGCAATGTTAGCCGGTGAACTGCTTTCAAAAGTAAAAAAAATAGAGATCAAGACCCGCCGTCTTGTGGACGAGATCACCGGGGGCGCGTATCACAGCGTGTTCAAGGGGCGCGGAATCGAGTTCAGCGAAGTCCGGGAATATACTCCTGAGGATGACGTCCGCGACATCGACTGGAACGTGACCGCGCGCATGGGCTCTCCGTTCATCAAGAAATACAGCGAGGAACGCGAGCTTACGGTGATGCTTGCCGTGGATGCCTCCGCCTCCGGGCTTTTCGGGGCAGGGGAGAAGGACAAGCGCGAACAGATGATCGAAGCCGCCGCGCTTCTCGCGTTCAGCGCCATCCGCAACAACGACAAGGTCGGGCTCCTGATCTTTACCGATGAGACGGAACTCTATCTGCCGCCGCGCTCCGGGCGCAAGCATGTTCTGCGCGTGATCCGTGAACTGGTCGCCATGGAGCCGAAGCACCGCGGGACCGATATCGGAAAGGCGCTGGAGTCTCTCGCGGAAACCCTGAAAAAGAAGTCCGTGATCTTTCTTGTCAGCGATTTCATCGACGACAAGGATTATGAAAAGAGCCTGAAAATCGTCAACCGCAAGCACGACCTGATTGCCGTGCGCGTGCTTGACGATGCGGAACTGCATCTGCCGAAACTTTACGGCATGGGCATCGAAGGCGCCGAGAGCGGCGAAGTGTTCGACTTCGACGCGGACGGTTCCGGTTCTGCCGCCTATGACGCCGCTGCGCAGGAGATCCACGATGCGAACAAGGAGACCTGCCGTCGCGCGAAAGTTGACATGGTGGATATCCGCTGCAACGAGGATCTTGTGAAGCCGCTGATGGCGTTCTTCCGGACGCGGCGCGGCAAGATGAGCGCGGGGAGGGTGTAATTTATGATGAAGAAAATGAAAAACCTGAAGTTCTTCAAGCTGTTTCTCTGGCTCTGTTCCGCGGTGATCCTTGCTGCGCTGATTTTCTGCGGCGCGGCGGGAATCAAATGGTACAGAGTGTCGAAGTCTGGCGAACAGGTGACGATTGTCTCGGCGCCTGCAATCCGTGCCGGCGAAGACGGAGTGCAGCTCGGGGAGAAGTTCGCGGTGACGGCGGAGTTCCGTCTTCCGTGGGGCGTGAATCCGTCGCTTCTGACGGCAGAGCCCGCGGACGGTAGCCAGCTTTGCGCGGAACCGAAGTTTATTTTGAAGAACATCCGCTGGGGATATACGCTCTGGAGCGGTGATGTTGAACTGCAGTCTTATGCCGAGGGTGAGATCAGGGACGGGCGCATGAACGCTTCGTTCAGCAATAATCAGAACCTTTCGATGAAGATTCCGGCGTTCAAATCCAATCCAGTCCCGGTGGATTCCTCCGACCTTGCAGTCGCGTCCCGGATCGACCGGAAAGCTTCTGTGCCGTATCTGCTTTATACGGTTGTTTCCCTTGCGGTTCTCGCAGTGATCGCCCTTGCGGTCTTCCTGATCCGCAAACACCGGAGAGCGTTGAAGATGCGCGCACTGACTCCGTGGGAACTTGCGGTCAATGCGATTCATTTGCTGATCGGCAGGGTGCGCGGCGGCAATGTCCCGCTGGAAACTTCCGTTGCGGAACTGACCGACATCGTGAGAGAATATATGGAACGCCGTTTCCATCTGCGCGCCGGGCGTCAGACGACCGCCGAATTTCTCGGCGATCTCGAACGTGGCGGAGGCTCCATTTCCGAGTCGCAGCGCGACTTCCTGAAAGAGTTCCTTTCCGCGGCGGACATGGTGAAATTCGCACGTCTTCCCGCCGACCGGGCACTCTTTGAGAATGCCGCGGAAAAGGCGGAACGGCTTGTCACGGAGACGATTCCGGCGGAAGAAAACAAAAAGGAGCAGAAGCCATGATCAATACATTTGCACATCCTTATATGTTTTTCCTGCTGGTTCCTCTGGCGCTGGTTCTGCTTCGCGCATGGTTCAAACCGGTGCCCGCTCTGCGGGTTCCGTCCCTGCGCCCGTTCAAGGCAGCGTCAAAGGGAAAGCTTTCACGGATCAACCTGCGGAAGCTGGTGCCGTTCCTGCTCTATTCCATCGGCGGCGTGATGCTGATTGTGGCGCTCGCCGGTCCGCGCGAAGGCATGGAGGAGATCCGCCGCCGGGCGGACGGTATCGACATCATGGTGGCGCTGGACCTTTCCGGCAGTATGCGTGCCATTGACGTGCCGCCGGGAATCCGGACGGAGCGTGAACTCGAAGTTGCGATGGCGTCGGGCAAAGTCAAGGATCGTCTCGGCACCGCCAAGGAGGAGATCGCGAAATTCATTGAGGCGCGTCCGAATGACCGGATCGGTCTGATTGCGTTTGCACCGCTGCCGTATGTGGTCTGCCCGCCGACTCTGGATCATGCGTGGCTGATTGCGAACCTGGACCGTCTGGAGTCCGGTTCCATCGGCGACGCCACCGGGATTGCGGGGCCTGTCGCCAGTGCGGTTCAGCGTCTGAAGGATTCTGACTCGAAGCGCAGCATCATTGTGCTGTTCACGGACGGCGCGAACAATGTGAATGCGAAGATCACACCGCGTCAGGCTGCAAAACTGGCGAATACGTTTGACATCACGCTTTATACCGTCGGTATCGGCTCGCGGAATTCCGTCATGAAGCTGGATTCCATGTTCGGAAGCTCTTTCCAGAGAGTCGAAGGCAGTTTCGATGAAAAACTGCTTCAGGAGATGGCGGACACCACCGGCGGAGTGTATTACAAAGCCGCCGACGGCGAGTCGATGGCGAAAGCGATGGCGCAGATCGACCAGCTTGAGAAAACCAGCGTCGAGCAGAATATCATCGTGAACTGGAAAGAGTTCTATCCGCTGTTCTGCTGGCTTGCGATTGCGTTTCTGCTCATCGGATTCGCATATGAACATGCCCTGCGGGTGTCGGTGCCTTGAAGACCCGCGCCGGCTTCGAACAACGATTTGGGTAAAAATAAAACCTCCTCCGGATGCTTTGCTGTCCGGAGGAGGTTTTTTGTGATTGCGGCGGAAGATCAGTATTTCTTATCCGCGTAATCGACCCAGCCGCCCGCCTTGACGAGCTCAAGGTCAAACTGCCCGACCGTAAACGGATAGACTTTTTCCGTCTTGCCGTCGGAGATCGTGAATGTGAACTTTTCCATATCCGTGGTGCATGTCGCATCGGTTCCGGCGAAGTTCTTGAACATGTCATCGATCACGGCGGCATCCATCTGGACTGCCATCAATCCGCAGTTGAACATGTTCTGGCGGAAAATGCGCGCGAAATTCTCGGCGATCACCAGATTGATGTCGTTGCATTCGAGAACCCACGGAGCATGTTCGCGGGAGGAGCCGCAGCCGAAGTTGGCGCGCGTGATGATGACGCTCTTTCCGGCAATGTCCTTTTTCGGGTCGAAGCCGGGGAGCGAAAGGTCTTCCAGACAGTAAGGTTTGAGCGCCGCTCTGGTCAGCTCCGTCAGATACTTTGCGGGGATGATTTCGTCGGTATTGATGTCCGAGCGGTCAAGAAACAGTATTTTTCCACTGAAGTTTTTCATTGTTCTGCAATCCTTTCTCAGCCTTTGAACAGCGGTGAATTTGTGATGACTCCGGCAATGGCGGTCGCGGCGGCGGTCGCGGGGCTCATCAGGTGGACCATTCCGCCTTTGCCCATGCGCCCGTTGAAATTGCGGTTCGTCGTGGACGCGCAGGATTCGCCTTTCGCGAGCACGCCGTTGCTCATTCCGAGACATGCTCCGCAGGTCGGGTTCGTCACGCAGAATCCGGCTTCCATGAAAATCTTGATCAGCCCTTCGTCAAGCGCCTGTGCGTAAATCTTCGGGGTTGCCGGAGAGACGATCGCGCGGACGTTCGGGCTGATCTTCCTGCCTTTCAGAATGCCTGCCGCGATGCGGAGGTCCTCGATGCGCCCGTTGGTGCAGGAGCCGATGTAAATCTGATTGACCGGAGTGCCTTCCATTTCACGGACGGTCTTCACCTGATCGGGCTTGTAGTTGAATGTGACCATCGGTTCGAGCGCGGAGGCGTCGAAGGTGATGTCCTTGACGTATTCCGCGTCGGCGTCGGGGAGCCACTTGGAGTATTCCCTGAGGGCGTCCTCTTTGCTCTTGAATTCATCCTTGATGAAGGACCAGAGATATTCCACCGTCGTCATGTCGGGATAGCAGATGCCGCAGGTCGCGCCGGCTTCGATCGCCATGTTGCAGAGCGTCATGCGCGCCTCCATGGACATTCCCTCGATGACCGGACCCGCAAATTCGATGACTTTGTCGGTGGCGCCGTTGACCGTGAGCATCTTGATGATCGCAAGGATCAGGTCCTTGGAATAAACGCCGTCGCGCAGCTTGCCTGTGACCGTGATGCGGATCGTATCGGGCGAGCGCATCGTGCAGACGCCTTTCAGGATGCCGACTTCAAGGTCCGTGGAGCCGACGCCTGCGGCAAATGCGCAGAATGCGCCGTGGGTGCAGGTGTGGGAGTCGCCCATGATGACCGTGAATCCGGGGCGGACAAAGCCTTTTTCCGGGAAGATCGCATGGCAGACGCCGTTTGCTCCGATGTCGAAGAAGTCCTTGATTCCGTGGCGCTTCGCCCAGTCGCGGAGGGTTTTGCCCTGCTCCGCGGTCTTGGAGTCTTTGGCGGGGGTCACATGGTCGATGACCGCCTTGATTTTGGACGCGTCGAAGACTCTGTCCTTGCCCTTTGCCACAAGGTCGTTGATGGCGATCGGGGTAGTTATTTCATGACAGAACACTCTGTCGAGAGAGAGCACGGAGACACCTTCTGCGGGTGTGTCGATCAAGTGTGCCGCGAAAATTTTCTGAGCCGTTGTTTTTCCCATGAGTTGTAACTCCTGTTATGTTAAAAGAATAGAGTATAATATATATCCTCCTTCGCGGAAAACAATCCCGGAAGCCGCGGCGGCGGATTAAAATAATGAATTCCGCCGTCTGCATTTTCCGTGTGTCCGGGCTGGAAAAGTAAAATGCGCATGACTTTTTCGTTAAATATATTGAAAAAGCGCTATTTTATTTAACAGGAGTGCAGTCTTTTATATTCTGAAAGGATTGCTCCATGCCATTCTGCCGGAGGCGTCGCGGAGCTGGCAGCGGAAATAACAGCCGGGTTGAGCCTGGCGCAGATCAATCCGCATCTGCGAGACTTCTCTCCACGTTCCGGGACCGTCGGGTGCTTCGATTGCGGCACAGTACCCGGAAGATTGTCTTCCGACCAGAACAGCAGCGGCGCAGGGAGTGAATTCCGCCTCGAAAATTCCGTCGTGGAAAGAGAGCTTGTGAAATTCCGGTCCCTGCGTAGCATAGAATGAACCGTTCCTGAGTGCATCAAGAATGTCCTTGCATTGTCTGCTTTTTGCACAGATCATGGTCCAGCCGCGGAACAGATCAGGTTTCCCGTGAACATCATCGACAGCCAGAGCAGTGTAATTTCTTCCCGCATCAAGCGTTTCATCCCAGATCGTCATATTGTATTCCTTGCCGATATAGCGTGTAGAAGTATTGTAAACCTCGATGCCCGCGATCCCGTTCAGAGTCATGACTTCGGCTGCCGTAAATCCGCACCAGTAGGGGTGTGCGGCAAACGCGACTCCGCCCGCCTGCCGGACCGCATCCACCGCCTGTTGCCCGCTTTCCGGATGGGTGCAGGAAAAATTCTCCGGGATACCGATGGCAAGGATGTGCCACGGAATGCCGCGGGGACCCGCCGGATGAAGCTCAATACCGGAAAGCAGAGTCATGCCTTCTGCGTCATATTCCGAGACATGGTTCGTTGTGCGGTGATCCGTGAACGCCAGTACGTCATATCCTGCATCTGCATAGAAGCCAATGACTTCCGAAGGGGAAAACGTTCCGTCGGAATTGGTTGTGTGCGTATGCAGATTTGCTTTCAGCACCGTCAGTTCTTCCGCCTTTGAATCCGCCTGTTGAATTGTGACCTGTCTCATTTTTCCGTTGTTCCTTTGAGTTGTATTATCCGTTGATCAGGAGGAGAATTGCACCGGCTCCGCAGAGAACCGCGGCAATCTTCATGACATCAATCCGTTCTTTCAGAATCAGAACGCTCAGAAGCAGGGTGCCGAGAAAACTCATCTGGGCGATGGGAAGCACAATTCCGGCATTGCCCAGATGGAGAGAGGCCGCCATGAAAAAGACGATTCCGGCGACAAGGAGGCCAGAGAAGACTCCGTAAAGCAGGAGCTTCCTCCCTGGCAGATGCAGTTGACGTTCCCGCAGAAGTGCATACAGGATTCCGCCGCCGATCCAGAAAAGACTGTTGATGAGAGTGACTCCGTTCCGGTCGGCGTCCTGCAGAAATCCATATTTGTAACTGAGTCCCATTCCGGCACGGAGAACGGCTGCCGCAAGCACAAGATAAAAGCCGGTTTTTCTGACGCCGTCCGCTGCTCCGGCATCCTGTCTCCCCGGCAGAAATGCAAGTACGGCGAGAACTGCCAGCAGAATGCCGGTCCATTGCAGAATGCTCAGAGTCTCTCCCAGAAACAGTGTGGCTCCCAGAACGACCAGAATCATATTCAGTCGGTAGATCGTGGAACAGACTCCCGCGCTCTGCCGTTCCATGGCTTCCATCAGCAGAATGTTGGAGCTTACTGAAAATACTCCCGAGATGCAGCCCCAGAGAACAGTCATCAGTGGATTGCTTTCCGGGGACCGGGGAAGCCAGACCAGCGCAAGCAGCCAGGTAATTCCAATCAGGCTGATGAAGCTTCCTTTGGAACGCTGTTTGCGGGTAAAGACTTTGAACACCAGATCGTTGCATGCCGCAAACACAAGACAGCAGAATGCAAATACGACAGCCATAAAATCTCTCTTTTTATTGAATATCAGTAAATATATTTTAATTATAAGTCAAATTAAAGAAATGTCAAGAGGTTTTGCATAAAAAATATTGTTTTTTTGATTTGAGTCAATATATTAGATGCGGTTGCCGGAAGTCCGGCGGAAAACGGAAGGGCAAAAGATTGAGTTTGGCCCGGTCCGTCTGTTCCGGTGTTCAGGCATAATATCTCAGTATGGGGAAAGAGAATGAATGAACAGTTGACCTGCTTGGGAATGCGCCTCAAGGAGTTGCGCAGAAAACGCCTGCTCACCCTTCAGCAGCTTGCGGAACGGACGGAGCTGACGGCGGGACTCCTTTCCAAAATCGAGAATTTCCGCACGATTCCCTCCCTGCCTGTACTGCTTTCCATTGCCCGTGCGCTGGAAGTGGATCTTTCCGTGCTGTTTGAAGGAATCACATTCAAACAGCGGAAGCCGTGGACGCTGATCCATGAACAGGAACAGTTTCCGGTGGAGCGTGAGGACAGTACCGGTCTGGAATATAATATGATTCTTGAGTCTGCGCTTGATTCGGATTCTTTTCAGGTGATGCTGGTCACGGTTGCTCCCGGCGCGGACCGTGAACCCGTTGCAGGGGAGGGCAGGGAACTGCTGTATCTGCTTTCCGGCACAGTGGAATATCAGGTCGGAGAGGAAAAGATCGAAATGCATTCCGGCGACACCCTGTTCTTTGACGGGACTCTGCCCCATGTGCCGCGCAATTCTTCAAAGAGTAAAGCGGTCATGCTGGTATTTTATTTCCTGAAAAGTTCGATGTGATTTTCAGTCTTGAATATGCATCAGGCTTTTTCCATGTCGGTTGATCCGGACTTTGAGTTTGTTTTCCGTATTGATTTCTATTTCCATTGTCTGGAACGGGGCTTCGGCGAGGGCGGGGGCGGTCAGGAAATGAATTCCGTGATATTCTTCCGCCGGTACGCCTTCATGCTGGTGCCCGGAGACCGATAAAACATAATGGCAGTTTTCCATACAACGGATGATCTCTTGTGCATTTTCATAACGGTACCGTGCTTTATCCAGAACCGGGGGATATAATGGAACATGTTGAAGCGCAATCAGTTGTCCGTTGAATCCCTTTGCTGCATCCTGCATCTTTTTCAGCCCCGCCGGAGTGCGTATCGCATTGTAACCGGCAGTCTCCGGGTCATTGGGGAAGGGGACGATCCGGAACCCTTTCAGGTCGATCGGTTCCGGTGTTCTTTTCAGATACCTGTAAAATCTTTCCGGAGCGGGATCGTGATTGCCCGGAACAAGGATGACGGGAAAACGGATGTTTCTGAAAAGATGATCCAGTTCTCCGAGCAGTGCCGCCGCTTCCGGATCGCGCGGATCGTTCAGACAGTCACCGGCGATCAGGACGAGATCCGGATTGCGCGTCTCGTAAAAATCGAATGCTTCGCGAAGCAGTTGCAGAGCCAGTTCGCCGCGCCTGGACGGTATTTGCACATTGGGGGTGCGCGTATAATGCAGATCCGTAATGACCGCACAGTGTAATGATATGGTGTTTGAGTTCATAGGACTCCTTCAGAATGTCGCGCTTTCGCGGACGCCGATGTTTTTCAGGTGGGAGACATCGTTCCAGCAGCAGAGCTGCCAGAGACCGTCACGCTTGCAGAAACGGCTGTAGGATACATTGCTGATCAGCGGAAGGAGAGAGGTTTTCGCGACGCATCCCACAACGTGTTTGAAGATGGAACGCATGACTCCTCCGTGCGTAACCAGCAGGATTTTCTGATCCGGGTGCTTCCCCGCCAATGACTCCAGACAGTTTGCGATGCGCTTGTCGAATTCTCTGTGCGACTCTCCGCCGGGAACGGGAACGTCATCGTTTTCGCATCGGAAACAGTTCATGATCTCCGGATATTCCGCCCACAGTTCTTTACAGAGACGGTTTTCCAGTTCTCCGAGATGCCATTCACGGAGTTCCCGCATCGGGATCACATCCATCTTCAGTTTTGCCGCAATGATTTCCGCCGTTTTTCTTGCCCGCTGCAAGTCGCTGGAATAGATTACGTCGAACTGTTCTCCGGCAAGACGCACTGCCGCGGCTTCCGCCTGAATCAGACCGGTTTCATCCAGTCTGCTGTCGAAATGCCCTTGGAGGCGCCCCTCAATGTTTTCCGTTGTCTGCCCGTGTCGGATGAGTGTGAAATCTGTTGTTGCCATGATTCTTCGATCTTCTGTCC
>ERZ1673738.1904-NODE-1904-length-29211-cov-6.966651_pt1 | contig 29211 bp, 22 predicted proteins | sample MGYA00580198_ERZ1673738 | MGnify/ENA primary metagenome ERZ1673738 (study PRJEB41218, sample SAMN15661784) | gut metagenome | host: Homo sapiens | place: Canada: London | collected 2015-08-20/2019-03-30 | study: EMG produced TPA metagenomics assembly of...
TGTCGTGGCGATCATCGCGATTCTCGCTGCGATGTTATTGCCGGCTTTGAGCAAGGCGAGGGCGATGGCGCAGAGAATTACGTGCACTTCACAGCAAAGGCAGATCGGGCTGGCTCATGCGAATTATCAGTCTGACAGCCAGGACCATTTCATACTGAAAGACTATGAAGCGTTCACTCCGAAAATTTCCCGCGACGAGTGGACATGGGCGTATTATCTGTCACAGAATTATCTGGTGAGCAAAGGCGCTTTGTTTGTCTGTCCGACTGCGGAAAGTGCATTCAGAGATATTAATGCCTGGTCCGCAAGCGGTCTGCGGCGCAATGTCAAAAAATATTATCAGGCAAGTCACTACGGATACAACTATTTGAATCTGGGGTCCACATATCATACGTTCCGGGGAATTACCGGCTCCTATCTGATGACGCCGAAGAATACGCAGATCAAGAGACCTTCGGAGATCATGATGTTTGCGGATGCACGCTACGGAACCAGTCCCAAAGGCACTTATCTTTTCATCGATAAAGACCTGTCCGGTTATATGACCAATGCTTATGCCGTGAATGACCGTCATGAAAACGGGATGAACGTTACATGGGTGGACGGACATGTGACATACGAGAAAAACGGAAAATACCGTCTCTTCCTGCTGACAAGCAAGTTTATGCGCCCATTGTGAGAAAAACGGTAACAGAGGTGGAGAAACCATGAAGTATTTTTTGAGTATTGCATTGTATCTTGTTTTTTGTGCCCTGCTTCACGGCGGAGAAAATCTCTCCTTGAAAACCTGCGGTCTGAAACATGCCGGGGTGGAGGAACAGTTGAAGCAGTTGTTTACGGATGCGGGCTTTTCGGTGAACACGGAAAAAGGGAGGAACTCTGTCTGTGTTTTTGCCGGACGCCTCAATCAGCCGGAGCTTGCCGCCGCATTCCGGAAATATCTGCCGGGCGGTGAGTTGAAATATGACGGCTTTGCTGTCGCGGTCGATGGCAATCAGGTCTATCTGATCGGAGGGGAGGAGCGTTCCCTGATTTATGCCGCGGCTGATTTTCTGGAGAAACAGTGCGGATATTACCGTTCCGTCCGTCCGGTGGAGGGGGGAACCCCGGAAAAGCAGCGGAAACTTGCCAATGCCGCATGGATATCCAATCCGGCATTTGCTCTGCGCGGAGTTTCTCCTCTGGGGTATTCCGGGCTGAATGGGATGTTTATGAATTGGGAACTTGCCAATGCCTATAATTTCCGGCTGATACCGCAGTCCCGCTATGCCTCGGATTTGAAGTCTGTGGAACGGAGAGGGTATCCTCTTTATTTCGGAGGGCACACTTTTTATTTCTGGATTCCGGGAACCTTGTTCAAGGAGCATCCGGAATATTTTCCGCTGATCAAAGGAAAGCGGACCAATTATGAAAAACCGAATTATTCGGTGAAAGTCCAGACGAATGTCGGAAGCAAAGAGGTTCAGGAACTGGTTGTGCAGAAGATGATCCGGATTCTCCGCGAACATCCGGATATCAAAATGATCGGACTCGGCATGAATGACGGCGCCGGATGGGGGGATTCCCCCGAGGAACGGGCGATGGATGATGAGGAGGAATACCGTCGCGGCGTTTACTCCACACGCTATTTCCGTTTTGCCAATATTGTCGCGGAAAAGGTCGCAAAGGTATTTCCCGATGTGAAGATTCACACTTATGCCTATTTTTCATGTGAGGAGCCTCCGAAACTTGAAAAGCTGCACCCGAACCTCATCATTGAATTCTGCACTTACCGGCGGGATTACAAACGGACTTTGGATGATCCTTCATCGCCGGTCAATGCTTATTGGAACAAACTGCTCCTGAAGTGGCTGAAATTCGGCAATGCCCTGTATATTCGTGATTATCTTGTTTTCGGAGGTTTTCCGGCGTTTGACGTGCCTGTCCTTAAGATCATCCAGCGCGATTTGCAGTATTACAGAAAGATCGGTGTGACAGGGTATTATACCGAATGCATGGTGGACGGCTGCGCTCCCGATGCGCCGGAGAAAGTCCGGAAAGGGTATTACAGAAGAGATATGAACCCTGAAAAACAACTGCTGTATTGGACGGGCATGAAAATGGAGTTTCATCTGCTCGGCAGACTGCTGTGGAATCCCGATGCGGATCTTGAGACTCTGAAAAAGGAGTATTTCAAGAACTATTATGGCGCAGCCACGGAAGCCATGGAGAAGATTTACCGCCGTATTGAACAGCGTTGGGACAATGATTCCGCTCCTTATGTCTGGAACAAATTTGACACGAATTTTCCTGCCATGCTGTTTCAGGACGGAGATATGGATTTTCTGGAAAAGGAACTTGCAAAAGCTGTTGCGATCGCTGAAAAATCAAAAGATCCTGTTCTCGCGGAGCGTCTGAAACGGGAAGAAAAGCTGATTCTCGGCGAATACAGGAAACGTGCCGGCATACAGAGAAAGACACTGTCCGTCGGGAAGCTTGCCGGAGATGCCACGGTGGAGAGTGTGAAACGTACAGCAGAGAAGAATCAATCTGTGATCCGAGGGCTGGTAAAACGGGAGCGGGGCGGAAAGATTCTTCCTTCGGGCAGCCCCGCCGATATTTATTGTGCCGTGCAGGGAGACAGCCTGATTATTCTCGGAGAATTCATACAGAAAAAGGTGTCGGCGGTTCCGCGGGAGCGGGATGGACAGGTATGGAAAGGCAATGACACGTTTGAGCTGTTTCTTGCCGCCGGACCGGAAAATGCCGCGGATGGCTATTATCAACTGGTCATTAATCCGCTCGGTGATTTTTACGATTCCCGCTTAAACCGGAAACAGTGGAACTGCAATGCAAAGGTGAATGCCGGGATTCTGGCGGATCGCTGGTTTGTCCTGATCTCAATTCCCTTGAGTGAACTGGGGTATCCCCGGGATAAGGCAGCCTTTTCCCTGCGCATGAACTTCGGCAGGAATATTTCCGGGAAAGAGGTTTCCAGTTGGACGGATGGCTCTTTTGCGAATGAATCCGCTTTCGGAATCCTCAAAATTCAGAGGTGATTCTTATGAGACTATGGTGGAGTTTGTTTCTTGTTTCCGCTGCCTGGAATTTGTCTGCTGTGGAGCTGGATGGAGTCAGGGATTTTGTCCGGATTCAATGGAAGACGGAAATGCCGCGTCCGGTCTTTTCCGTCAGTTTCAGAGTGAAAGTGAATGCCGCAGATCTGAGGGTTCCGGAAGGGAAAAAGGAGGATAACTCCATTTGTTTTGAAATGCGCTCGGTTCCGTTTGAGTTCGATGGTTTCAGAGAATTCAAGCTGTTTTTTGTTTCACTGGCGAATCCGGCAAAAAGTTATGCCGGGTTTCAGGCAACTGCGTCCTGCCGCGGGAAAACGGAAAGAATCCGTTATAATGCCGCTTGGCGTAGTGTCGGCGGAAGCGTGCCTGTGGATGAGTTTGTAACAGTAGTTGTCGCTTTCGATGGTATGGCTTTGGATGCGTATGTGAATCATGAGAATCTTGCGAATACGCATAGAAAGCAGAGATTGTCTCTGGGAGAGAGTGCGGGAGAGTATTCTCTTTGTTTCGGGATGAATAAGAACCGGAGATATCCGTTGAAATGCGAGATTCAGGATGTCGCGGTCTATGATAAGGTGTTGAGTTCTGCCGAAGTTCAGTCGCTGCTGAACGGGAGGTCGCCGGCGGAAATAACGGGAGCGCTTGTTTACCTGCCTCTGGAAAATGATCTGGCGGATCGCTTGAAGTCGCCGGATATCCGGATTATGGTATCGCCCGGAGTGAGGAAACAATTGAGTAAGTGAGGTTCGCTATGGATTTTTGTGTGAAAGATGTTCCCGTCAGCCATGAATATGATGTGCTGGTCGCCGGATCGGGAATGGGAGGGATTTCCGCGGCGGTTGCGGCGGCGGAGGATGGATTGAAAGTCGGAATGATCGAATATTTCGGGGAACCCGGCGGAATTCCCGTGAACGGGCGCCTCGGTTCGATTTCCGGTTACAGCCGCAGGGGAGTTGTTGCCGTCGGCGGTTTCGCGAGGCAGTTTGCGGATGAACTGCTCCGGCGCGGCAAGGCGTTTGAACAGGGCGGCGGAAGCAATATCAACATGACTCCCCCGGCGCTGACCGCTTTTCTGCTGGAACTGATTGATTTTTACAGAATAGACCTGCATCTGTATACGCAGCTGATCGGCTCCGTCGTTGCGGACGGAAAAATTGCCCATGCCGCAGTCGCCGGCAAAAGCGGGATCTCCATGATGAAGGCGAAGCTGTTCGTGGACGCAACCGGTGACGGTGATCTTGCAGTGATGTCGGGGTGTCCTTATGAGAAAGGGCGCAAGCCGGACGGCAAGGTGCAGTCTTCCACGCTGGTTTTCGTGATCGGTGGAATTGATCTTGCGCGGATGCCGGATTACATGGAGGTCCGCAGAATCTGGCAGAGCAGGCCGCGTCCGGTGCCGATCGACCACAGCGTGTTTCAGTTTGTGCCGCATGGCGCGGGAACCAATGAGATTGCCGTCAATATGACCCATATCCTGAATTGCGACTGCACGAAAACGGAGGATCTGACCCGCATCCGCAAGGAGGGTGTCAGGCAGGCGGAATATCTTCTGAATGAGTTTTTCCGCAAGGAGATTCCAGGGTATGAGCACGCATGGATCAGTCATTATGCGCCCCAGATCGGCTGTCGCGAGACGCGCCGGATTCTCGGCGACTATGTGCTTACGGAGGACGATGTCATCAGTTCGCGCCGCTTTGAGGATGAGATCGCCTGCGGAATCTGGGGGATTGATGTGCATACGCCTGACGGAGTTCATACCCGGATCGCCCGTTATATTGAGAAACCCTACGGTATTCCCTACCGCTGTGTCACCCCCCGGAACATCGGCAATCTTTATATTGCGGGGCGCCCGATTTCCGCAGATCACATTGCGCATTCTTCATCGCGGATCAACGGCACGTGCATGGCGATCGGCGAAGCGGTCGGATGCGCCTCGGCAGGTGCGATTCAGAACGGTTCGACGCGGAAAGTCGATGTCAGGCAGCTTCAGGAAAAAATCCGCCGCATGAAATACCGGTTCTTCTCCTGAGCCCGTTGCCCGTGACTTTTTTCACGGTTTCAATACGTGGTTTCGCTTGAGCGCGATCTGCTTTGCGCGATAGGCGAGAGGGGTCATGTTGATCTTTTCACGGAACGCGCGGCTGAATGCCTGAATGGAGGAGTAGCCGCAAAGTTCCGCGATTTCGCCGATGTTTTTTTCTTTCTGATTGAGGTGGTACATTGCTTTGGTGATTCGGCTCCGGCGGATATATTCTCCGAGGCTGATTCCGGTTTCCTCCTGAAAACGGCGGCGCAGATGGCTTCTTGAAATGTGGAACTGTTTTGCCAGAATGTTCAACCCCAGCTCCTGATCCAGATGGTTCATGATGTATCTGACGACGCGTGCCGCAAAAGAGGAACTTTCCGGAAATGCCGATGGTGTGGAATCTTTTTCCGTATCCTGCTGGATCCGGCTCAGAAGGAGTGTCAGGAGCAGTGTCTGGTCCCATCTCCGCGCCTGATTCTGATACGCTTTCAGCAGGTTGGAAACCAGCGTGAAGGATTCCGGGTTCAGCATGGCGGAGGAGTGGCGTTCCGGCAGAATATCGCTGCGTTTGACCTCGAATGTGATCATCAGGCGGAAGATCTGTTCATCCGTATGCATGAACAGGTGGTTTTCATAGGGATAGATCAGGAATACGCTGCCGGTTTCGAGCAGGAAACGGCGCCCGTCCAGAAGCAGCTGGCAGGGAGCGCCGAGATTCAGGTTCAGCAGATGCCGGTGGTGAATGGCTCCCTGGCCGAGCACGGGAGAGAGTCCGCCGCGCGCAAAGACCAGGATATTGTCCGGCAGATCGAAATCGTATCCGTTGGGATGATTTACGAATAAAGCCGAAGGAGTTTTCAGTGTTTTTGCCTGTCTGATCAGTTTTTTGAGCATATCTGTTAAAAAAAAGAGCTATGTGGTGATTGTTTTAACCTTTTATCTGCGGTATAATATAGCGATGAAACCGGAAAAGGCAACCAGTGAAAAGGATCTTTCAGAATGTCTGTGGTCAGAATCGGAATTATCGGTGTCGGCGTGATGGGAAGCGCTCACGTCAACAGTGTCAAACAACTGAAAAACTGTGAACTGACGGCTCTCTGCGACATCGACCCGAAGGTTTTGGAACGTTACAGGGAGAGCTGTGTGGAGCTGTTTTCCGACAGTGAGGCGCTTTTTGCATCGGGAAAGGTGGATGGCGTCATTATTTCCACGCCTCATTATTTCCATGTCCCGCTTGCTTTGAGGGCGATGGAGCATGGAATTCATGTTCTTGTGGAAAAACCGATTGCGGTCCAGAAATCCGAGGCGGAACGTCTTGTCGCGGCTTCCAAAGCGCATCCTGAACTCAAACTCAGCGCCATGTTCTGCCTGCGCCGCATTCCGACGAATATCAAAATCAAGCAGCTGATCGAATCCGGCGAACTCGGTGCGATCCGCCGGATCAACTGGATCATCACCGACTGGTTCCGCACGCAGACGTATTATGATTCGGGCACATGGCGGGCGACGTGGGCAGGCGAGGGCGGAGGCGTACTCCTGAATCAGTGTCCGCACCAGCTCGACCTGATGCAGTGGTTTTTCGGGATGCCGGAGAAAGTGACCGCGCGGGTGTTTTTCGGGAAATATCATGATATTGAGGTGGAGGATGAGGTCAGCGCGATTCTGGAATATCCGGATGGCAGAACAGGCATGTTTGTGACCTCCACAGGGGAGGCTCCCGGCACGAACCGTCTTGAAATTGCCGCAGAACGCGGTCGGCTCGTTCTTGAAAACGGCAGGCTTTCTTTTATTCGCAATGAGATTCCCATGTCCGAATTCTGCCGGACGACGAAGAGCACCATGAGTTTGCCGGATCGCTGGAACATTGACATTCCTGTGAACGGTGCGAATCCGACGATGCATCGCGACATCATTGAGAATTTTGCGGATGCGATTCTGCATGGCGCTCCGCTTTATGCTCCGGCGACGGAGGGAATCAACAGCCTGGAACTCGGAAACGCGATGCTTCTGTCACAGCTGAAAGGCGCTCCCGTCTCTCTGCCTCTGAATGCCGGGGAATTCGATGTTGAACTTGAAAAATTGATTGCAAACAGCAGGAAAGGAAAAAAGAAATGAAATTGAAAATTGCATTTGCGGGTCTTCGCCACGGACACATCTTCTCACTATATGATAAAGTATTACAGAATCCCGCGCTGGAACTGGTCGGAGTCTGCGAGGAGGACGAAGCGGCGTCTTTGCTGGCGACGCGCCCGGACATCAAGCTGACGGATTGCGATTTTGATGAAATGCTCCGCCGTTCCGGCTGTGATATCGTGGCTGTGGGCGATTATTATGCAAAGCGCGGCAGCCTTGCGATCCGCGCCCTGAAAGCCGGAAAGCATGTGATTGCGGACAAGCCGCTCTGCACTTCGCTTGAGGAACTGGACGAGATTGAAACTCTTGTGAAGCAGACGGGACTCAAAGTCGGGTGTATGTATGAACTGCGCGGGGTTCCGAACTTTGCCGCTGCCCGTGAACTGATCCTGAGCGGAACTCTCGGCAAAATTACGCAGATTCAGTTCGGCGGGCAGCATCCTCTGATGCGGGGAAGCCGTCCGGCGTGGTATTTCGAGCCGGGGAAACATGGCGGAACGATCAACGACATCGCAAGCCATGCGATCGACATTATCCCGTGGCTGACCGGTCTGGAGATTCAGAAGACTGTTGCCGCGCGCACATGGCAGGCGTTCAATTCGCAGTGTGATTGTTTCAACGATGCCGCCCAGTTCATGCTGACGCTGAACAACGGCTGCGGCGTGCTTGGCGATGTCTCTTATTCCGCGCCTGATTCCATCGGATTTGCCATGCCGACTTACTGGCGCTTCGACATCTGGGGAACGGAGGGCATGATTGAATTCAACTGTTCTGAGAAACATGTGAAAGCCTATCTGAAGAGCAGAAAAGATGTTTCTCTGATTGCCCCGCCGTCTCAGGCTCCGGTGGATTATCTGGAAAGTTTCCTCCGTGACATTGCCGGAAAGCCGACGGATTTGACGACCTCTGTTGTCCTGAAGAGTACAAGACAGACACTTGAAATCCAGAAAGCTGCGGATCAGGCGTAATGTCATCCCGCAGACCTTGCTTTTTTGCCGGGATGCGGATGTTTTTATGTCCGCTGAAGTGAAGTTTGGCTTCAGCGGACAATGTTTTGTATTCGGATTGGAACATAAAAGTTGTTCTGCATTGCACTGAACTGAAAATATTGCGGAAAAAATTCATTGCAGACTTTCTTTTTCAGGAAAGAGAGCTATTTTAATGGGACTCCGTCCGGGGCATAGCGCAGTTGGTAGCGCGTCTGCTTTGGGAGCAGAAGGTCGCGAGTTCGAATCTCGCTGCCCCGACCAGTTTTTCTTTCTGCACTCATGTCGTTTTTCAATAAGAGCGGATCAGTTCTTCCGCATCAGAATTGGAGGGATGACTCCGGAGGATTCCCTGTTCAGGGCGGAACGGAGGTATTTATAGTCGCGGCAAAAGGTCGCGACGAGACGCCAGAAGTTTGCGGAATGATTCATCTCCCGTGTATGGCAGAGTTCGTGGATCATTACATAACGCACATATTCCGGCGGAAAGAAAAGCAGCAGGGCGTTCAATGAAATATGTTTCCTGCCGGAACAGCTTCCCCATCGGCGCTGCTGAAGGCGGAAATTCACTTCACCGTATGGAATGCCGCATTCGGCGGAAGTCTGTTTCATGAGAGGTTCCAGAAGTTCACGCGCACGCCGCAGAAGATAATCACGGAGTGCCTGATGCACCTGTTCCGCATTCAGAACAGCGCCAGTGACAAGCAGACTGTCCGCCGTCTCTCTGACACCAACCCAGCAGACATCTTTCCATTCGTAGAAAAGCGGTAGATCTCTGCCGGAAAAACGCAGATTGAAATGCGTCGGATAGTATTCCGGTTCCGCTTTGCGGGGGACTGCCGGGCGGTTCACGAATTTACGCAGAGTCCGTTCCAGCCATAACGAATTTTTTTCAACGAAACTTTGTGCTTCGGAATAGGATGTGAAATAAGGGATTACGACCTCCACCGCACCGGCAGGCGAAACCTTCAGAGTGAGTCTGGACGCCCTTGCCGAACGGCGGATGGAATATTCTCTCTTTGTGCGGCTCAGGGGCAGAATTACGGAAAAAGACGCATCGGATTTCATTTTATAAAATCTGCCGGGCAAGTCTTTTGGCTGTTGCGGCGGTGTAGTTCAAAATGGAACGCTCCATATTCGTATCCGCCTGCCACGCGATGGAGAGGTAAAGCGAACCGAAAAGTTCCTCCTGCGGCAGGACAACTACGTTATGGTCTTTGGTGAGACTTTGCGGCGGATATGCCATCAGTGCGATTCCGAGTCCCATTTCCACGTAATCCAAAGCCGCTTCAATGGAGTTGGTCGAGGCGGAAAACTCCGGCGTGACTCCGAACTGCGAGAGTCCGGCGAGCAGTTCCATGGTGCCTCCGCTGGTCTCCTGAATCGCAATCCAGCGCTCCGAGGCAAAGTCCGATTTCGGCCAGAATCCTTTCTGCGCAAAACGATGCCCCACGGGCACGACCAGAGCCATGGGGAACTTTGCCAGATTCGTGATTTCCAGAGATTTGGATTTATACTGAACGGAAAATGCAATGGCGGCATCGACTTCTTTCCTGTTCAGGCGCGCAAGACATTGAACGCCGTCCGCTTCAAAGACATTCGGGCGCAGCTTCGGAAATTTCGCCGTCAATTCCCCGATCAGTTTCGGCAGGTATTTCGCGCTGATGATGGAAGGGCACGCAATCCGGAAACGGATCGGCGCGTCCTCGCCGAGCATCGCCAGCTCGCTTTCAATGTTGTCGAAAAAACGCGAGAGGAAACGGTAAAGACGCTCTCCCGCGGGAGTCAGCGCAAATGGTTTACGCTCGAACAGCCTGGTTCCCGCCTCCTCTTCGAGCTTCATCAACTGCTGGCTGATTGCGGGCTGCCGGATGCCGTAAGGAATGATCTTCACGGCATTGCTGATCCCTTTCGCCTTGGCTGTGTAGTAGAAAAGCTCAAGATGATGCAGGTTCACATTCATAGCAGAGTCTCTCCGAACTGAAGGAACGTGCCGTTTGCAATCGACTCGCGGATCGCCTTCATCAACCCCATGAAGTAAGCGATGTTGTGGATGGAGAGCAGACGCACTCCGAGGATTTCGTTGACATTCAGCAGGTGGCGGATATAGGCTTTCGTGAAGTTCCGGCAGGCATAGCAGGAACAGTTTTCATCGACCGGAGTGAAGTCCTCGCGGTATTTCGCCGCTTTGACGGGGATTGTTCCGCCGCCGGTTATGAACGCGGTTCCGTGGCGCGCCAGCCTTGTCGGCATGACGCAGTCGAACATGTCAATCCCGCGCTTGACGCCCTCGTAGATCTGGCGCGGTGTGCCGACGCCCATCAGATAGCGCGGCTTATGCTCCGGGAGCAGGTGTGTGGTCCAGTCCATCGCCTTGATCATCTCCTCCTCGCTTTCGCCTACACTGACTCCGCCGATCGCATAACCGTTGAAGTCCATTTCGGAGAGGATTTTCGCGGATTTTTCACGCAGGTCCCGGAAGACGGAACCCTGCACGATACCGAACATCTGCTGTCCGTCCTTGAGCGGCTGGCGGCGCGAAATCTCCTCCCAGCGGAGTGTGATTTCCAGTGATTTTTCCGCTTCCTCGTGCGTGCACGGGTAATGGGTGCACTCATCAAACGCCATCACGATGTCGGAACCGAGCGCACGCTGAATCGCCGCCGATTCCACGGGTCCGAGGAAGAACTTCGTTCCGTCGATATGGGAGGCGAACTCCACGCCGTTGTATTTCATCTTGCGCAGTTTCGCGAGGCTGAACACCTGAAAACCGCCGCTGTCCGTGAGAATCGGGTGGTTCCAGGCGGCGAACCTGTGAAGCCCTCCCGCTTTTTCGATCAGTTCGGGGCCCGGTTTTAAAAACAGATGATAGGTATTGCCGAGAATGATCTGCGCACCGAGTTCTTCCAGCTCCAGCGGAGACATTGCCTTGACCGTGCCGCGTGTTCCGACCGGCATGAATACCGGAGTCTGAATCGTTCCGTGCGGTGTTTCCAGCGAACCGAGGCGCGCGGAACATTCCGTGGATTTCTGCCGTATGGTGAAATGTGAATTGTTCATCGCAGCACAAACATTCCGTCGAATACTTTATCTATATCTTCCTGCGGTTTGCCGAGCGCTTTTGCGATCTGCGCCGCAAAATCAAAAGAGGCTCCCGGTCCTTTGCCTGTCACGAGATTACCGTCCTGTTCCGTCCGGTTTCCTGTGTAAATCAGGTCTTCGAGCCCCGCATTCGTCCCCGGATAGCCGGTGACTGTTTTGCCGCGGACAAGTCCCGCCCGTTCCAACGCGATCGGAGCCGCGCAGATCGCCGCAACGACTTTGCCGTCCGCATTCATTTTCCGGAGAACTTCCATGACTTCCGAACTGTCGCGCAGATTCTCCGCGCCGGGAAGCCCGCCGGGGAGAATAACCGCGTCTTTTGTGCTCCAGTCAACATCGGCAAGCAGAGTATGCGCCTTGATCGTGACTCCGGCGGTGCTGGTGACATATTCCGTATTGACTCCGGCGAACTGCACTGCGATTCCGAGACGCTTCAACACGTCTCCGGTCGCAACCGCTTCGGTTTCCTCAAATCCGTCCGCAAGAAGAATGACAGCCTGTTTCCGATTCATTTATTTTTCTCCTCTCTGAGCTTCTCGTAATATTCCTTTGTCGCGTTTTTGAGATAACGCACGACATTCTGATCCGTGGCGAGATCGTAGGGGGAATCGCCGTTCTCGTCTTCCTGTCCGGGATTTGCTCCACGCTCGACCAGCAGTTTCACCATTTCCAGATTATTCTCGATTGCCGCCCAGATAAGCGGTGTGCGGCGGAGAGAAAATACGCCGTTGCGTGCCAGTATCCGGTAGGCGCCGTGGACTTGAATGCGCCTTGTCTCCCGCAGGGCAATGGAGAGATCCCAGTTCAGCGGGACCTGCTTGTCGACAAGCGCGGAGGCAACCTTGAGGTCGCCTCCCTTGACCGCGTGATACATGATGATGAGTCCAAGCGCCGGATTGTTGACGAAGTTCGGATAGAGATCCAGAAGGAGCAGCGCCGCATCCGTGTGTTTCAACGCCGCGGCGTGCATGACGGCGGACATGGAATCCTGGTCAAACAGCTCGGGGTCGGCGCCCTTTTTCAGCAGAAGACTGACCGCTTCCCGGGAATTTTGATTGGCACGTGCGGCGTGCATGAGCGGTGTGCGTTCCATTTCATCGCGTGCGTTGACGTCCGCGCCTTTGTCGATCAGCAGCTCCATCGCCTTGACATTGCCGAGACGTGCAGCTTCCATAAGCGGTGTGCGCCCGAAAGAGCCGTGTGCCTCCAGATTGACCGGATACTCCAGCAGTGTGATCAGGGTGTCCGGATACCGCTTGCCTGCGGCGACGTGAATCGGCGTATTGCCTTTGAGGTCCGCGGCATTGACATCCGCGCCTCGTTTGATCAGATCACGGATGTAGAACGGTTTGTCGGCTATCGCCGCCATGAGAATCGGCGTCATGCCTTCGGCGTTGCGCGCATTGACGTTGGCGCCGGTGGAAAGAGCCGCCTCGTATTCCTTCTGCCCGGCATTGCGGAGAGAATGAATCAGCAGGGCGTCGCTTTGCGTGAATTCCGGCTGGGACGCACATCCTGCGAGAAGAAGCACGGTTCCGGAAAGAAAAACTGTGCTGGATAAGATGCGAAGAATCATGATTGTTTCCTTTTTCTTGCCTCCGCCGATGAACGGAGCTGTCCGCATGCGGCGCTGGAGTCAAATCCTTTTTCCACTCTTACTGTTACAGGGATTCTGGCGGCTTTCAAGTTGTTTTCAAACTTTTTTATCGCTTCTTTCGAGGGGCGCTCGAATGCGCCGTTCGCCTTGTTGTAGGGGATGAGGTTGATCTTGGCGTCCGCTTCCGCGGCAAGTCTGGAGAGACGCACCGCCTGTTCCGGGAAATCATTGATTCCGGCAAGCATGACGTATTCAAAAGTAAGCAGCCGTCCGGTCGCCTGACGGTGAAGCTTGCATGCGGCGATGATATCCTTGATATCGCGGCGGTACTTGCTTGGAATCAGGAGGGAACGCACCTTGTCATCCGGCGCGTGAAGCGAAACGGCGAGATTCCACTGCCTGCCGTGTTCCGCCAGATTGCGGATGCCCGGCGTCCAGCCGCTGGTTGAGATTGTGACGCGGCGCGCGGCAAGCCCGATCCCATCGGGGGTGCAGATCGTTTCGAGCGCCTCGACCAGATTATTGTAATTGAGCAGAGGCTCGCCTACGCCCATAATGACCACATTGTCCGGCGCCTTGCCGGTCAGGCGGCAGCAGAGCAGATACTCTTCGATGATCTCTCCGGCATGAAGATTGCGCACAAATCCTGCGGAACCGCTGGCGCAGAACGCACAGGCGACGGGACAGCCGACCTGTGTGCTGAGGCAGAAAGTCATGCGTCCGTCCTGTGCCGGAATCAGAGCACATTCCACGGTCTCGCCGTCAGACAGCGAAAGCAGAAGCTTGCGGGAACCGTCCGCACACTCGCTGTCCTGCTCGATTTTGACTGCGGCGCAGAGGAAGTTTTCTTTGATTTTTTCTTTCAGCGACGCGGGCAGATTGGTCATGGACGCGGGGTCCGTAATCCACTTTTTGGCGACCCAGTCATAAAGTTGTTTCGCCCGGTAGGTATTTTCCCCCGCCCTTCCGATGAAATCCATCGCCTGCGCCGGAGTGATGGTTGCGAGAAACTGTCTGGGCGCACGATTAGAATCTGATATTCCGGAAGTCGCTGTTTTCGAGTTCGTCTTTTCTGTCATTGAGTCTGCCTTTCCATAGATAGATATTCTGATTTTTGTAAATTACATCAAGGATGCGTGTCCATGTGCGGGTGGTGTCCGCCGGCTGGACACTGCTGGTGGTGATGATGAAAAGTTCCGGCGCGCTGATGTCCTCCGTATCGTTGAGGTTCAGGCTTCTGATTCCGGTGCCGAGATAGTGGCACTCCGCATAGAGCCCCCCGATCGCGGCGTCCTTGTAAACGGTCATTGCCGGAGAATAAGATTCTCCGATTGCCTTGCGGAACATTTGCCCCAGATCCGTCCTGAAGTGTTCCGAAGCGCGGTAGGGGTTGATTATGGACCAGAAAAACAGCATCATGCCGCAGAAAAACAGAACCAGTATGACCCAGACCTGTTTTCTTTTGACCGCCATGACATAGGCGGCAAGCGCCAGCAGAGGAATGAGGCAGGCTTCGTAAAATGCGGGAGTAAAACGGATTCCGGACGGTTGATAGGAGAGATCATAGGTGTTTCCGACGACCTGCAGGATGATCTCTTTCGGTGCGGTATGGAACAGGATCGCGCAGACACCCGCCAGAAAGAGCGCGATGCAGAAGAAAGAAAGAATCCGGCAGAGATTTTTCCCGTGGCGCCTTGCCACGATCCAGTAGTTCAGCCCGATCAAAGTCGCCGCAAGAGGTGCGAGGAAAAGAATATCGCGCCCTTTGCTGAAAGGATTCAGGCAAAGCAGAATCAGCAGAACATACGAGAGCATCCGCAGGTATTTCGAAAACAGCGGTGTTTCATCAATTACCATGAGCGCCACGCAGAAAGGCGCATACAGGAAAAAAGTCCACGGCAGGAAACGCAGGAGAATGTCGAAAGGCGTGTAAATCACATGCCACAGATATCCGAGAATATCGCCATCCCCGAACGGCGCCGTCTGGAGACCGCTGTTCCAACGGGGGATCAGCCACAGGAATATGAAGAACAGGATCGTGGCGCAGGCGGTATAAAAACCCGGTTTGTTCAGTTTCGTCCAGACGGTAAAGGGGCGGTGCAGGAATGCCATCGGAACGAAGAAATAGATCAGAGCCGTCCAGCCGCTGTTGTAAAAGGCGAGTCCCGCAAAAATCCCGGCGAAAATCCATGCCCGGTTCCATGAACCCCGGACCTGCCCGAAGTAGAACCAGAGGAGCCAGCCTGAAAAAATCAGGAGCACCGTCAGCATATGCGGATACCCTTCGACGGCTTTTTCCGCAACGAGAATCGTGGTGAACATAGCTCCCGCTCCTGCTGCCGCCGCCTGAATTCCCCGCATACTGTAACACGCGATTCCGACAACTACCGTCAGGATCGCCAGCGAAAAGACAGAGAGGAAGCGAAGCGAAAATTCCATTGTGAATCCGAGCATGGAAAGCCCTTTTGCCAGAAGCGGATACAAAGGATAGGTGTAGGGCATCAGTTCCCCGTGCGCAAGCGTGGACGGAGGAAAAGAGGCAATCTCATTCGCAATCGCGGCGTAATCCCCTTCTTCACGGAAGAGCTCGCGCAATCCGAGATCCCAGAACGGATAGGCGATGATGAATGCCGCCGCCAGAATCAGGACCGTCAGCCAGGGAGAGATCACTTTTTCTTCATGAATCGCCATCCGGAATTCACAGCTCCTGTTGTTCCATAATCAGATGATTGTATTCCTTTTCCGCGAAACGGTCCGTCATGCCGGCGATGTAATCCGCCGCCGCGCGGGCGACTCCATCCTTCCGGATGCGGGTCTGCGCCGTCTCTCCCATGAGTTCGGGGTGCGCCAGATAGATGCGGAACATATTGTCCATCCTGTTGAAAGACAGTTCATTCAATTTTTTCAGTTCAGGGTGGAAATAGAGATTGTGATAGAGAAAATCGCGCAGTTCTTTGGTCTGCGGTTCAAATTCAGGGCTGAACGAAATGAGTTTTACGTCCAGATTTTCGACTTCCGCAGCCGATTCCGGCGCAATCTTTTCAAGATTTGCATTGGAGTGGCGGATGACATCTCCGACCATTGCGTCAATCAGGCAGCGCACCGTGAACGCGGCGAAACGCTCCTCGCCTTTTTTAAGCCCGTAGGTATAGGCTTTTTCCGAGACCCTGCGCCAGAGTTCGACTTCTTCGAGCATGTCGGGAGTAATCAGCCCTGAGTCCAGACCGTCGTCCACGTCATGTCCGTAGTAAGTCAGATCGTCGGCGACGTCCGCCACCTGTGCCTCAAGTGCGGGCATCAGCGGCAGAGTTTCACCGTCCAGTTCGGCACGTTTTCCCTCATGATTGATTCTGTGTTTGATCAGACCGGAACGCACCTCCCATGTCAGGTTGATTCCATCGTATTCCGGATATTTGACCTCCAGCTCGTCCACGATGCGGAGCGCCTGCAGATTGTGGTCGAACCCGCCGTAGTCGAACATGATTCGGTGAAGAGCGCGTTCTCCCGCATGACCGAATGGAGTATGCCCGAGGTCGTGGGCGAGGGAAATGGTTTCGGTGAGGTCCTCGTTGAGATTCAGCGAACGTGCGATGGTGCGTGCGATCGCGGCGACTTCGATGGTATGTGTGAGGCGTGTCCGGTAATGGTCGCCGCTTCCGCTCAGGAAGACCTGGGTTTTGTATTCCAGGCGGCGGAACGCATGACTGTGCAGAATCCGGTCGCGGTCGCGCTGGAAATCGGTGCGGAACGGATGTGTTTTTTCAGGGTGGCGTCTTCCCCGCGTGCTGATATTGTGAGTGGCATAAGGCGCCAGTTCCGTTTTTTCCAGATTGTGCTGATCTTCCAGTTCCCTTATCATGGCACTCCATTGCATCCTGTTTTGATTTGTTCGGGAATATTTCAAAGGACACAGAAAACAGATTTCCGTGCGGATTCCGTTCCGCCTCTTTTCCGTTTTCTGCTTCCTTGGAAGCCTGCCGTCAGAACAGCTCCGGCATGTATTCCCTGACCAGTTTGAACATTTCTTCTTCGCTGATCGTGGTTGTCCTGCCCTTCCTGTATTCCTCGTCGATCCAGTTCTTGATCGTGACGATTCCCGGATTGTCCTTGCGGATGTCGATCCCTTTCGGAATGTTCGACTGAATCCAGTAGGCGACGCCGGCAAGTCCGGATGTATTGGAGATCGCGACTTTGCAGGGGCGCTTCAAATATTTTTCCGTGTCGAAGATGTTGTAAATTTCCTCGTTTTTCGTCAGGCCGTCCGCATGAATTCCCGCACGTGTGGTATTGAAGTCCATTCCGACGAAAGGATAGTTCGCCGGGATCGGATAATTGATTTCTTTGCGGAAGAACTCCGCCATATCGGTAATGGCAGTCGTGTCGATTCCGTCATGGATTCCGGTAATTCCCATCCAGTCGAAAACGAGTCCTTCCACGGGCGGATTGCCGGTACGCTCTCCGAAACCGAGGAATGTGCCGTTGACAGCGGAACATCCGTAAAGCCATGCGCAGACGCCGTTTGCAAGCACCTTGTGGAAGTCGTTGTGCCCATGCCATTCGAGGTCTTCGGAACGGGTGTCCGTTTCATCCAGAATTGCCCTGATGATTGCGGGGACCCCGCGCGGCGGTTCCGCATTCGGGAACGGAAGCCCGTACCCCATGGTGTCGCAGAGGCGGATCTTGACCGTCTTTCCGCTGCCTTTGCAGAGTTCGTTCAGTTCATTGATCATGGGCAGGACGAATCCGTAAAGATCGGCGCGGGTAAGATCCTCCAGATGACAGCGCGGGCGGACGCCGTTTTCCAGCGCGGCGGCGACGATTTCCTTATAGGAATCAAGTGTCTGCCTGCGGTTTTTCTTGAGTTTCAGGAAAATATGATAGTCGGAACAGGAGGTCAGAATACCGGTCTCCTTGAGTCCGAATGATTTCACCAGTTCAAAATCCGTTTTCGCGGCGCGGATCCACGCCGTTATTTCCGGGAATTCGTAACCGAGTTCCAGACATGCTTCGACGGCGGCACGGTCGTTGGGGCTGTACAGGAAGAATTCACTTTGCCGGATAAGTCCGTGTTTCCCGCTGATCCTGTGCATGAATTTGAAAATCCGGACGATCTGCTCCACGGTATAGGGGGGCCTTGACTGCTGTCCGTCGCGGAATGTGGTATCCGTAATCCAGATTTTTTCCGGAATGCGCATGGGTACGGTTTCGTTGCCAAGTCTGATGCTTGGAATTCTGTCATAGGAAAACGTATCCCTGAACAGGTTCGGCTCCGATACATTTTGCAATGTTGCTTTCATAAGATTTACCTCCCGACTCATGAGCGATTTCAGTTAAACTGAATAATATACAGCAAAAATCCTTTTTTTTCAAGGATTTCCGGTGAAATAATTGCCGTAGGAGACCGGAGCATAAAGCATACACAGGTAGAACTGGCGCGGCGGCAGAATATCGTTCCGTCTCCATGCAGACGGAAGCGCATGGAATGTTTCATTCGCAGGAGCGGCAATGCAGGCTTTTTCCGCATTGTTGCAGGAGAGACGGGTTGAGAAGGCAAAATATTTCCTGAACGGCACGGAATTGTCTCTTCACGAAATTGCAGAACTCTGCGGTTTTTCCAGCGAATTTCATTTTAGCAGGGTTTTCAAACAGTTGAATGGCATCCCGCCCGGACAATACCGTGGAAAAAGAGAAATATGAAAAATAAAAGCTGATTTAACTGATATCAAAAATAGAAAAAATACAGAGTCGTTTTATACGAATATATTTTTGACTGTTAAATATTATAACATTCTTGTAAACAAGGAATTATATGCCTTGAAAAAACTGAATAAGATGACTGGAAAATAATTGAGATTTTCTTTTTTCTCCCCCTTGAAATCTAAAACTTCAGGGGTATTTTCTTTATATGGGGAAAATTAAACAAGGATGGCTCCGCTGCATCAGCAGTTCCGGAGAGTCCTGCCAGAAACAACAAAACAATGGGGGGGAATCATGGCAGATGATTCAACAAAAAAATTAGGTGTCATTCCTTTGGCGGCACTGGTCGTCAGCGCAATGATCGGCGGAGGTATTTTCAGCCTGCCGCAGAATATGGCGCAGGGCGCGGGAGTGATTGCAGTCATTATCGCGTGGATCGTAACCGGCGTGGGAATGTATTTTATCGCCAACACGTTCCGGGTTCTTGCGGATGCGAGGCCGGACGCCACAACAGGCATTTATGCGTATGCCAGACTCGGCTTCGGGAGGTTCGCCGGTTTCCAGATGGCATGGGCATACTGGCTGTGCAACATTTTCGGCAACGTCGGATTCGCGGTTCTGCTGATGGATGCGTTTGACTACTTCTTCCCGGGATACTTTACCGGCGGCAATAATTTCGCGTCCATCGTCGGCGGTTCCGTGGTGATCTGGCTGATGAACTATGCGGTTCTGCGCGGAATGAAGCAGGCGGCGTTTATGAACGTCGTCGGAACGGTCTTTAAACTGGTGCCGATCCTTCTGTTCATCGTCATTATGATCGTCGGGTTCCACTGGGCGTATTTCACAACGGATATGCTTGGGAACGAGACGGTCCTTGCGGACAAGCTCAAGCCGCTCGGTTCGATGATGACGCAGGTCAAATCCACAATGCTGGTGACTCTGTGGGCATTCATCGGAATCGAAGGCGCGGTGGTTGTTTCCGGGCGTGCCAAGAACCAGAGCTGCGTCGGCAAAGCCACGCTTCTGGGGTTCCTGAGCTGTCTGCTCATTTACGCACTGCTTTCGATCCTTCCGTTCGGGCGCATGTATCAGTCTCAGCTTGCCGCGCTTCAGAATCCGTCCACGGCTCCGCTTCTCAGCGATGTCGCGGGGGCATGGGGCGGCTGGGTGATGAATCTCGGCGTGATCGTCGCGCTTCTCACGAGCTGGCTGGCGTTCACGATCATGATCGCGCAGATTCCGTATGCGGCTGCCAATGACGGCACGTTCCCGCGGATTTTCAAGAAGGAAAACAGGAACGAGATGCCCAATGTTTCACTCTGGGTGACAAGCGGCGTGATGCAGCTTACCATGATCCTGGTGTATTTCGCCACGAACGCATGGAACACCATGCTTTCCGTGACAGCGGTCATGATCCTGCCGCCGTATCTTGCCTGCACCGCATATCTCTGGAAAATCTGCGCGACGAAGCAGTATCCCGAAGGCATGCCGGTGAGAGCGTGGTTCGCCTGCTTCTGCGGTGTTGCGGGGTCGTTCTACGCATTGTGGATGATTTATGCCGCGGGTTTCACCTACCTGCTGATGGCATTCGTATTCCTGATGATCGGGATTCCGGTCTATGTCTGGGCGCGCAGAAATGCGGCGGAGGACGCCACGGATGAAAAGGAGAAACATCTTCCGGTCTTTACAAAATATGAGCTCATCGGAGCCGTAGTCATAGTTGTCGTTGCAATCGGCGCGATCATCGCGTTTGCGACCGGCAAAATCAATCTCTAAATTTCCAAGGGGGGAAACATGAACACAGAACTTCAAACGAGACAGGTCCTGATCGTAGAGGACAAGGAAAGCGCCGCAAGCGAGACGATCGCTTCCGCCATCGACCGGCTGATTCAGGCGCTGGAGGACAAGGATATTTCAGTACAGATTGCGGAATCCTACTGCGAGGCGTTTCCGGTCGTGGAAACCAATATGGACATCGACTGCTTTCTGGTCGCCAGCGATATGGATTATGACAAAGCAAGTGAGAGCAGAGCCGCAAAACTTCTGAAACAGATCAAGGAAAGACAGGCGAAAGCCCCGGTTTTCCTGCTTGCGGACCGCGCTAAAACATCGCAGAAGATGTCCGCCGAACTCATGGAGCAGGCAACGGAATTCGCCTGGATTTTCGAGGACAGCCCGCAGTTTATCGCGGGACGGATCGAAGGCGCAATCCGCCGTTACCGCGACAATCTCCTGCCGCCTCTCATGAAGGCGATCTGGGAATACAACGAACAGAATCATGAATATTCCTGGGCGGCTCCCGGGCATCAGGGCGGCGTCGGATTCACCAAGAGCCCCGTCGGCAAGAAATTCTATGATTTCTACGGCGAGAATCTGTTCCGCACCGATACCGGTATCGAGCGTGCCTCCATCGGTTCATTGCTCGATCATGAAGGCGCATTCGGAGTCAGCGAGAAATTCACTGCGAAGACTTTCGGCTCCGACGACTCCTATTCGGTCGTCGTCGGCACATCCGGCTCGAACCGTACGGTGTTTCAGGCGTGCATGACCGAAGGCGACATCGCCGTCTGCGACCGCAACTGCCACAAGTCCATTGAACAGGGGCTCATCCTGACGGGTGCGGTTCCTGTGTATATGGTTCCGACAAGAAACCGTTACGGCATCATCGGCCCGATTCATCGCAGCGAAATGACGCCGGAAGCCATTGCCGCAAAGATCAGCGACAGTCCGATCAGGAAAGGCAAGGACAAGCCCGCCTATGCGGTCGTCACGAACTGCACCTATGACGGACTTTGCTACAATGCGGCGAAGGTCGAGGCGGAACTCGATAAAAGCGTGGACCGCATCCACTTCGACGAGGCATGGTACGGCTATGCGCGTTTCAACCCGATGTATGAAGATCACTTCGCCATGCGCGGCGATCCGGAAAAGCACAAGGGCGCGACCATCTTTGCCACGCACTCCACGCACAAACTGCTGAACGCGCTTTCGCAGGCGTCGTATATCCATGTCAGAAACGGGCGCAATCCGGTTGATTTCGACCGGTTCAACCAGGCTTATATGATGCACGCGACCACATCGCCGCTTTATGCGATCTGCGCCTCGAACGACATCTCCACCGCCATGATGCACAACAACGGCGAGTCCCTGACACGGGAAGTCATTGCCGAAGCGGTCGATTTCCGTCAGGCAATGGCGAAACTCTACCGCGAATTCACGAAAAAAGGTTCCTGGTTCTTCAAACCGTGGAACGCCGATCAGGTCAAGGATCACGCGACGGGCAAGGTGTACGACTTTGCCGATGCCCCGCGCGAACTTCTCATCACCGACCAGCGCTGCTGGCGCATGGAGGAGGGCGACACATGGCACGGATTCACCGGCCTTGAAGACAACTGGGTCATGCTCGATCCGATCAAGGTCAGTATCCTCGGTCCCGGCATGGGCGACGACGGCAATCTGCTGGATCACGGCGTTCCCGCGTCCCTCGTTTCCTACTACATTTATCAGGAGGGAATCGTCCCGACCCGCACCACGGATTTCCAGTTGATGTTCCTGTTCTCGATGGGCATTACCAAAGGCAAGTGGGGCACGCTGCTGAACGCATTGCTGAACTTCAAGAAGTTCTATGACGCCAATGCGCCCGTCAGCGAAGTTCTTCCGGGACTTGCGGAGAGCTATCCGGAGGTTTACGGCGAAATCGGCGTCCGCGATCTTTCCGACAAGATGTTTGAATACATCCGCACGGAAAAGCCGGGCGAGGCTCTGAATGCGGCGTTCGCATCCATCCCGAAAGCGGAAATGACTCCGCGCGAAGCCTATGAGAAGATCGTCACGAACGATATCGAATTCGTGCCGTCCGATCAACTGATGGGCAGAGTCAGTGCAAACTCGGTCATTCCGTATCCGCCGGGAATTCCGATGCTGATGTCCGGTGAGAACTTCGGCGATGAGAACAGCCCTCAGATTCAGTATCTGAAGTCTCTCGAAACCTGGGATCATCAGTTCCCCGGATTCGAGCATGTCACCGAGGGCGCGAAGGTCATCGACGGCAAATACTGCGTGATGTGCGTTAAGAAGTAAATGCGGAAAGACTGGAAGGACTTGCGAAATCATGTCCTTCCAGTCTTTTTCCATATTTCCGGCGATCAGAGTTCGGAAATGTATTTCAGACAATATCCTTTGGAATTTCTGACAAAAGACATCTGCAGCTTATTTTCATCGGAAATTTTTCCGGTGATAAAGAAGCAGTGTTTTGAGTTTGGCGGAGCCGTGTAAGTCAATTCCTGAAATTTGATGTTCTTCCCGTATTGCCTGAGAACTTCAAGGCTGGCATCGACCGGATTGATTTCATCCCTGCATTGAAATTCGATCAATTCTTCTTCGGTATAGCCGAAAAGCCTTCTGATGCCTTTTTCTCCATGTCTCCGGTAAATTTTCATTGTGGCATCCAGTAACTTTTTCAATTCCTTTTGTTGTTCGGCAGAGACTGGAACTTCTTTTATTACTTTTTCCGGGGATTTTGAACCTGCATATAACCAAATGGCAGAAGCACTTAAGACAAATAAAAGCACTAGAAAGATTTTCTTTTTCATTGCATCCGTTCCTTTCATGATGAAATATTGTCAAAGCCAGTCTTTCGGGTTGCCGTAGACGTCCTGCTCAATTAAAGTAGTTTGGTCATTGCTGGCATTACAGATATCTGAGCTTTTATTCAAACATCCGATTTTTTGTGCTGAAGATGGTGCCGCATTATACATGGTAACCGTGGGATGATCATAATATCCCATTTCTGAACTTACATGACCATCAGCCCAAGCAATATTGGCACGTGAAACGTGACGGAAATGTATTGTATTGCATGAGATTGTGTCAAATGCGGTTACATCACCGCTTGCAGTTGATCTTGCTGAGTCTCCAAAACTGACAATAGAAGAAGGTTTCTTTACCTTAATATCTTTCTTTGGAGCATAAGATTTCAGCATAGATGCCATAGGGCCTGAAACTGTGGACATACCGGCACTAGCCATATAATATACACCGTGAAGTGACATATTGGGAGCATAACCAGTCGCTTTTACATTTGTTACATCTTCTCCTTGAAGGAATTTATCCATGGATGGAGCTGGACAAATGAATATGTTGGAGGAACGCTCCGCCTGTGCGCTCTTGCCGACTCCTGCTTTTTTCAGGTAAATTGTGAGATATCCCTGTTCCGAGGTTAAATCAATCTGTGGGTCGCTGATATTTGAGCCTTTTTGATACCCGCACCATGTCGGACCAGGTGCAAATCCAGACATAGATTCCCTAGAAGGACAGAAATATCCCCAATCACTTTGATAGAAGGAATCTGCCGTTCCTATCTGTTTCAGTCTTGACGAGCAATTGACGGCAACAGCTTTCTCCCGCGCCTGACTTAATGCCGGCATCAGCATTCCGGCAAGAATTGCGATGATCGCAATTACGATAAGGAGCTCGATCAAGGTGAATCTGAATCTTTTCATTTCCATAAATCCTTCCCATCTATAATTTTTTTGAAATAAAATTCTCTTCATGATTTTTTCAATCTGCCGCCAGAAAACAGCTCCGGGCGGCGTTTCTGCCATTTGAAATCAGCAGCTGTTTATTTCCTGGCTGTCAGGGCGTCAAGACGTTTCTGAATGACGGCTTCGGGATCTTCGAGCAGAGCATCAAGATGCTTCTGGAGTCTGTCCGCATCCTGTTCCATTTTTGTGATCTTTGCAGACATGGCGGCAATTCCGCCGACAACCTGTTTTGTCACCTCCTTTTTGAGAGCGGCAAGAACCTGCGGATTTTTTGTGTTCCGGTAGACTTCGGCAAGTTTCTCGATTTTTTCCTGCTGTGCCTGCGCTTCCGGGGAACGGAACTTCATGTGCGGATCTTTTCCCGCCTTGCTCTTTTCCTGTGCATTTTCTCCGAGTTTCTTTTTCAGGACCTCAATACGCGCCTGAGATGCTTTCATGGCTTTTGCATGTTCCTCGTTGTGCGGAGGAACCCTCAGCAGCATGCCCTCATAGTCTGCGAGAATTGCATCCTTGAGCGTCTTGAGATCAGCTTCAGACTTGGATGCTTTGTATTTTTCCGCCAGAAGTTCCGTTTTGCTCTTTTTCGCGGGTCCGCGGCGGGGATGGTTGAAATACATCATATTGTGTTTCTTTGCGAATTCGGCGGCGGCGTCTTTGCCTTCCACGGCGGCAAGAAAGCGAAGTTGAAGCTCGTCATCCTTGCGTGTCTGAAGCTGCTTCAGGAGCCGTTCACTGGATGCGTAGATGCGTTCATGCATTTTCACTTTGCGTTCCAGCTGGATGATTTCGCGTTCGATCGCAGTCCGTTCCGCTTTTGTCAGTGCTTTCGGGGGCGTTTTCTCATCTTTGGAGAGATAGCTTTCCGCCAGTTTTCTGACGCCGTGTTTGATTGCTTCGGAACTGTAAGTCGCTCCGCTGACGGCATCCACTTCCTGATTTGGAATTTCGCTCATTTTGAGCCGATTCCATTGCTGAAGGAATTTTGCGGCGCGTACCCGGTTGAGAAACGATGGAGTTTCCTGGTTCTTCCCGATCAGGACTCCTGCGACTTTGTCGTCGTTTCCGAAAAGGACGGCGATCTCAATGGTTCCGGCATATCCCATCTTCCGGTCGTCATTGGAAATGCGCTCCAGATAAAGCTTTCCGAGTTTTGCACTTTTCCCATTCAGCACATGGTAGATTCCCCTGCCTGCCGGCTCGACTTTTGCCGCCTCCGGCATGGCTTTTGCCATGTCCCTTGAAAAATGCTTTATATTGTCCGGCAGGTTTTTGACCTCCGCGGCAAGAGCGCTTCCGAGGATGACTCCGCATGTGATAAGCAGCTTTTTCATACTTCCTTCCTTGTTTTGAAATAGCTTCAATTTGATTTTGTGTATATAATATAATTAGTTGCAACTAATTTTCAAATAGAAAATATGATTTTTTCTCTCTTTTTTTATTTATGAGGCTAAAAGTTTAAACTCAATAATTAGTTTTAGCTAATTTATGACACGGAAACAAACGCATGGCGCGATATATGCCTGCGGGAACCGCGTCTTCGGCAACCGGAGAACTCAGTTGCCGAAGAATGCAATGCCGGTATTTGGGGAGTGCGGTTCCGCATTCGGACCGGATTCATGCCCTGACCGGAATGCGGAGCCTTGGCAGTGTGCCTTAACGCAGGAGCAGATGGTATACCGTCTTCAGCGTAATGGATTCACCGGGGGCGAGTTTCAATTCACGGGTGATGAACTCCGCCGTATAACTGTCGCCCTCGTTCCACCAGGAGTAGACGGCATCGACCGCGGGATCGGGCGTGATGGCGAGATTGGTGAAGGCTTTGCCTTTTGCGGCGCGCATCAGGAGGGGGGAGCCGTCCCAATCCTGCGCTTTCATGGTGCGTGTCGCCGCCCAGTTGCAGTTTCCTCCGGGGCGGAGGAAAAGGTTGCTTGCCGGACTGCCGGAAGAAACGGTATGGGCGCCGACTTTGACCGAACCGACCGAAGTGATCGGTTCGGCATGAGCCATTCTCCATCCGAGGCGGGGGTAATTTTGAATCCGGACCGAGGTTGTGATGATGCGTTTTGTCGGATTGCTCAATGTGGTTTCCAGTTCCGCGGCGTCGCCTTTCAGGAGAGTCCAGCGCTGTGTGATCCTGAGTCCTTCCAGCGGGCGCACGATCACATCGGCTCCTTCGTAGGCTGGATAGGTATATTCGAATATGGCGGAGGGGTTGCCGTTCCTGATCTCCGATCCGGCGGGTTTGAACGCATTGGCGGGAATCATGATACCGTTTTCCTCGCAGCTGATTCCGCCGAGAATCCCGCGGGCGGTGCGGCGGCGCATGACGTCGACTTTCGCAGGATTGATCCATGCGCTGACTCCGCCCAGTTCCTTGTTGATCGTGAAGACCCATTTGTCGCGTGTCAGGGTCGGCTGCATCTGGCCGTCCAATGCACGCCACTGCGCGGAAACGCCGTCTTTTTCCAGTGACTGGAAATTGGTGGAGGCGCGCAGTTCCGCAAGGCGGCGGTTCAGTTTCGCCTGAAGTTCCTGCTGCCCGGAGACCGAATGCACGATTTTTGCCGTGCCCGGCATGACCTCCGCGAGGATATCCCTGTAAAATCCGGGAACATTGATTTTGACGATGACAGGCTCTTTTTCATAATAGTTCAGCAGAGTTACTGCGCAGCGTTTTCCCAGACGGTGCACTCTGCAACGGAGCTTTGAATTCAGTTCCGGGAGTTTCACTTTCGCCGGTTTGCCGTCCGCCCCGGTCATTTCAAGTGTGATCACGTTCACTGGTTCAATCCGTGACTGAGCGGTAATATCCTCGCCTTTCATCAGGATATCTTCCACCGGGAGCAGGTCGGCATATCCGTCCGCAATGCCCTGAAGATAGGTTCCGTCATAACTTTCGTAAGGATAAAAGCCGATTCCCTTCGCCCCCATTGCCGCGGCGGCGACGATGCTCTGGCGAAGGCTCCGCGGTGTGTAAAGCCGGTAGAAGTCCTTGCGGATCTCGTTCGGATCGACAAGCACGAGAACAGGTTTCTTCGTGTATTTCACTGTGGCGGCGGTCTGATCGAAGAACGCGGTTGTCTGATTGTAGGACATCGGCACATGCCAGTCGATGTATCTGTCATAATCGCGCGGGTCCGTGGAACAGTAGAGGTCGCGCATATCCGGTTGTTCCGGGCGCACATTCCCGGCGCAGACCATCAATTTCACTTCCGGCCAGTATTTGCGGAATGCCTCACTGACAAGACGGATTGTTTCCGTGCTCTGGTCGAAGGAGAACGCCTTCCATTGAGCGTGATAAGAGCGGCGGATTTCCTCGGCGGAAAGAGTGCGCGGCAGTTTCAGCTTTTCGCAGAATTTTTTCCGGTCATAGGCGCCTGTGAAATTTACGCCCGGCTCGAAGTTCCAGAACACATACTTTGCAGTCGGGTAACTTTTCCGGTAGAGTTCGACGCCGTCTTTCAGATATTTTGCAAACACTCCCTCGGGGTCTTCGTGCATGTATGCCGGACTCAGCGCGCGGTTGGTGTACGGCGGCAGGACATCGGTATGCGGATATTTGCCGAGCAGTTTCCCTGTGCGCACCTGCCGCTCGAATTCCAACGGGCGGAACGCCGGCATTCCCGCCTGTGACGGCAGGGAGACCCAGCCCTCATACCGGTCGTCTTTCAGATCGCGGCAGTAAGCATGAAGACTGGTCGGAACCGGAGATGAGCTCAATGACGGCCAGAAATCGGAGAGTTTCCGGGCAATTTCCGGCGTCGGTGCTCCGATTGCGGAGTAACGCATTGTGATGCAGGCTTTGAATTCGCGGAGAGGCGCCCGCGGCATGTTCAGGGGCGGAATGACGTTGAATTTGAGCTTCTGCTCCGGCATGGATATTCCGTCGGCGGTCAGCTGCCAGATTGCCGTTCCGCTTTTGCCGGCACTGCCGGGAAGCGCGGAAAAATAAAGACGGTCGAACTGGTGCGCCAGCATACGTTGCCCCGCCATTCTCATCATTTCCCCGGACAGTTTGATGCGGTAGCGGGTGCCGCCGGGAATCTTCTCCGCGGTGAACGGGTCCTGAAATGCTTCGGAGGTGCCGTCCGCTTTCAGTTTTGTGCTCCAGAGATAGGACGAGCCGTCAAGGCGCAGAAAATCCGGCAGGTCAATCCGCAGTTCTCCCTCTTTCCATGGCCCGTTCCATGCAAGGAAATAAAGGACTCCGGGGAAATTTTCGCAGATATTGAACTGATGATTCTGGAACTCCGCAGGGTGCATGATCGCCTGCGGAATCTTTTGTGCGCCGGAGGCGAACAGGGAATTCAGGCATAGAGCCAGGATAAGGACAGACAGTTTTTTCATTGATGGAACTCCATTTGATTGATGGTTGGATTTTGATTAAAAACCTGTATAAAATTTTTGCCCCGGCAGAACGGCACAGCGGATCTGCGATACGACATGACCGCCGTAGCCGGCTTCATAATTCGGGAAATAGTATTTGCGCTGAAGCAAATCGTTGTAACCAATTTGCGCGACATGTCCGTCCAGCATGGTTCCGTTCGCCCGTTTCGAGTGGAACAGATAAAGCGCCGACATGCCCCATGTGTTGGTCGATCCCGTTGCCATGTATCCCAGATAGGAGGCGTTGTACTGGCTGTCCTGATCGGAACAGACGGTGCGTGAACAGGTGACGAGCAGAATGTCGGTCGGCGCAATTTTCTTGTTCCCCTGGTACCGGAGACTGCTTTCCTTGAGACGCATATTCAGCGGTTTGCCGTCCGCGCCGTCGCCCATGGAATTCGCCCCGAAAGTACGGTCCTGGTCCTTGCGTATCTGGGTTTCCGGAAAGTTGCAGCGGAATGCCTTGTAGTCCGGGGCATACTTGTTGTTGACAAGAAGATATCCCCAGGTTCCGTCATTTGTGCGCTTATTGATGAACCAATCGTCGTTGTCATTGCGGTAACCGGCGAGGGCGATCCCCGTCTGGCGGTGATTGCCGATGCAGGAAACGGCGCGCGCCTTTTCTTTCGCCTTGTTCAATGCAGGCAGCAGCATTGAGGCTAAAATTGCGATGATCACTATAACG
>ERZ1673738.1907-NODE-1907-length-29178-cov-6.916183_pt1 | contig 29178 bp, 22 predicted proteins | sample MGYA00580198_ERZ1673738 | MGnify/ENA primary metagenome ERZ1673738 (study PRJEB41218, sample SAMN15661784) | gut metagenome | host: Homo sapiens | place: Canada: London | collected 2015-08-20/2019-03-30 | study: EMG produced TPA metagenomics assembly of...
CAGAAGCGGACGCATAGAGTTTATCGGCGACGTTGCTGAACCGGAAGTTCAGAAAATTTTCAAAGGCAAGCGAATTCCAGCAAAGTATAGACAAAAAGGCAATGCCAGCCCTGTTCTTTACGGAAAGCCGGAATAATAAAAGGATCCTCGGTTACCGAAAAAGTGTCGGGATCTGAGGACTTTTTTAATCAAAGCGGTTGACAAATTGAAAAAAAGTGATATACTGTAGCGATTTGATACTATAAAATCAAATGGGTGGTTTAGGGGAGCAGGAGGATAATTATGTATCATTACGTCGAAGACAAAGACTTTCTGAAACAGATGAAGGGGGAGTGTTCAAACATCATCAACCAGCTGGTGCAACAGATTAACCGTGACGGAGAAATGGAAGTGAAAGCAAATCTCGTCGGCAGCGGCGCGAAAAATCTGATTACGCAAAATGAACATTCGCCAATCGATTTAGACTATAATCTGGAAATCATCGATAGTGGCTCGTTCAATATCAATAACGGCACCGGCATTAAGGAGTACGTCCGAAAGCAATTTAATATTGTGCTGAAAGCAAATGGCTGGGGTGATTGTCAGGATTCCACATCGGCATTGACGACAGAACAACGCGTATTCAAAAAAGGAAACAAGACGCCGTACAGCATTGATCTTTGTATTATAGCAACGGGGAATGATGGTTGGCATCGATTGATTCACGAAAAGACCGGATTTGCAAATACGGATCGGTGGTTTTGGAACAAAGGTCGAAATTCTGAAAAATTGCAGCAGAAGATTGACTGGCTGAAAGATAACGATTTTTGGCTCGAAGTCAGGGAGACATATTTGGAAAAGAAAAATATGTACCTTCGTCGTAACGATCACAATCATAGTTCGTTCGTTGTTTATATTGAAACAATTAACGAGGTTTACAACCGGCATTAATGACGGCAGTAGATGTACAATTTACTTGTTTTTAGTTCGTAAATGCACAACTTACTTGCTTTCAGACATCTTTGTAGTACGAAAAAGCTACAAGACATAAAAAGCACAAGATTTAGTAGGTCTTGTGCTTTTTTACGTCGATGTAACGATTGAAAAGCATCGCATAATATGCTAAAATTAAGACAAGGCTAAATTTCAATTTGCGGAGGCAACAATGAAATACACAAATCAATTTATAGGTTGTTGCGGACTGGACTGCGAAAAGTGCGATGCGCGGATAGCAACGATTACGGACGATAACGCTTTGCGCGAAAAGACTGCCATGCTGTGGACAAAGCTCAACGGGGTTACTATTACTCCCGAAATGATTAACTGCACAGGGTGCCGAATCAAAGGTGCAAAAACGCCTTTCTGCGACAAACTTTGTCCCGTACATAATTGCGTCAGAGAAAAGGAATTAGAGTCTTGCGCTGACTGCGGGCAGATGGACGGATGTCCGACGCTGAGATTCATCGCAATAAATAGTCCGGTTATTTTGGAAAACTTAAAAAAGCTACGCAATGTAAGACAGAGCGAAATAAGTTAAGGATTTATTATATAGGAAAACTACTTATCGTCCGACACACTATCGAAAATCGCTTCAAAAACGAGATTTTGTAGTACACACGCAAACAAGAATAAAACGAACCTTGATGAGAAGTCAAAGTTCGTTTTGTTTTTTACAAGAGATTATTTCGGACTTAAAATCAAACTATAAAAACATCACAACCTTTAACCGAGTGTTCTAAACGCTCGGTTTTTCTATACCGTTTTGCCGTCCGTCTTCTTCATCGAACGACGAAATTTTCGCCTTTCGTCTGCGTTTGTAGCACAGTGAAAAGCACAAGTCAACGGTAAAATTTTGTACCGAAAACTTTGAAATTGACGATTATAACGTAAAAATTTTTGCTAGTCGTTGACTTCCGTCTAACCAACTTCAAAGTAAAAATACTCCTATCTTTTCCCGGTGCTAGTGCTGCTAGTGCTACAAAGCAACGGACGAAAGGCAAGTGAATAAATACGATTAATGTTCCTGCTAAGTATATAAAAAAAACAAAAAATGGGTATTGACAAGCCGAAAAATTAATGGTATTATTAAGTTGCTTAACGATTAAGCAGGCAGTTAAGCAAAAAAAAGAATTACTTTTGCAGGAGGAATTATGAAAAAACTTTTATCTATCGTATCGATTGCGTTGCTCATTCTGGCGATGACTTTTTCCATGGTTGCTTGCAACAAAACGGAAATGGTAACGCTCACTTTGTGCGACAACGACGGAACCACCGTTTTGTCAACGCAAAAGGTTGAAAAGGGCAAAGCTCCGACGATGCCGGAAGCACCGACAAAAGAAGGCTTTACTTTCAGGGGTTGGTTTGTAACTCCGACCAGTGCCAAAGCTTTCGATTTTGACGCTCCGATGAAAGAGGACGCAAAAGCGTATGCACAGTGGCAGGACAACAGTTTCGCCGACACGAGAGACTGGGTTATTTCGGGAACCATGAACGGTTGGGGCAACAATCTTGCAGACAGCCATCATATGACCAAAGTTGCGGACAAAAACAACGTGTTTGAACTGACAATCGATTTACACGTCGACGACGCATTCCAGCTCACGGTGTTGCTTGAAAGCGGAATTCTTGATTACAACAACACAGACGGCGCACGCGCTTCTTTCAGAAATCTTGTCGGGGCGGACGAATACATGGAAGCTGCCACCGGTCTTGACGAAAATAAAAATATCAGCGTCAAACAAGACGGCAATTACACGCTCACGCTCACAACCGATTCCAATACAAGCAACAACCGCCTGACCGTCACGCGTAACGGCGACGCGAAGCCCGTTGAAGTGCAAGAAGTTGTCAATTATTACATTAAAGGCGCAGGAATCACCGGCTGGGCAAACGTTTTCTCGCCGGCAACTCGTTTCGTTGCGGGAAAAGACGGCAAACACACGTTGACCGTTCAACTCAAAGCAAATGAAGAGTTTATGTTCATGGGCGCCGTAACAAAAGGCGACGAAATCAAAGAAAACAGCCAATATTTCAATATTACCAACGTTGATGAAGCAAGTCTTGATTTGTTCACCGCAAAAACCGATGAAAACGGCAAACTTGTAGGTAACATAAAAACCAAAGAAGCGGGCAAATACACATTTGTTCTCGATCCCGAAAACAAAGTTATCTCCGCAACAAAGAGTGCGACTGACGAAACGGTATATAATTACTTTATCGACGGTACCATTTTCGGCGGAACATGGGGTGACTATCAAAAGTCAGAAAACCAAGCAAAATACAAAATGACACAAAACGGCGATGTTTACAGCATTGAGAACGTTGTGCTCAACAAGGACGAAGAGTTGGTTGTCCGCTCGCACAAAGCAAGCGACGAAAAACTTACATGGGACAACGTGGCTTTTGCATACGACGCGGAATTTCTCGTCGGTTCGGCAGGTTTTTCGGCAGTAAGCAAAAATAGCAAAAACATCAAAGTCGGCGAAAGCGGAACTTATAACATAACGTTCAACTCTTACAGCAAGGTTTTGACTATCGCAAAAGTAGGCAAAGATGTTTTTGTCAAAGGCACGATGAACGGCTGGAAGCACGAATTCAAAGACGAATTCAAGATGACGGCGAACAGCGAAAACAAAAACGTTTATGAAATTACGTTGACGTTTGAAAAAGATGTCGAATTCGGTCTGGACGCGTATAATATCGGCGCGCATGAAGGCGGCCTTTGGGTTGGAAAGGATAAACTCGGCACAGACGGCGACGCAAACGCAATATTCACGGTTGAAGGCAAAGGTAACCTCTGCTGCTCCAAAGCAGGCAAGTATCGGATTGCTTACAACTATAAAACCAACAAAATCGATATTTATAAAGTAGAAACAACCGCATAACAATAAAAAATGTCCCTGCGACGTTTTGTCGCAGGGACGAAACTAATTTCGATGTAAAATCAGACTCGTATATCGCTGGGAAGAGCTTCTTTTCGATTGATCGCGACGTCAAGACACTCCACTATTTTGTCGATTTTTTCATCGGAATGCGAATCGATGGTCAAAACGTTAGGAGCGGGTTTCTGACAAAACTTCGACACCATACTGCCAAGGACGACAACGTTTTGCGACTCTGCCAAAACGGGAGAATCGTCATCTATAAACCAAATGCGATTCAATTGTTGCAACATGCGTTCCTTCAATTCTTCGCTGTTTGGTTTCAACGCAACGGCAGACCAGTTGTTTGTTCCGAAAATGGAGTTTGCTTTTTGTGCCACGGCGTTGTAATCGGTTGTGATCTGATAAAACAAATCGCCGTTCGGAATGACCGTATCGAGTGCGAGAAGCGGGCAAAAGTTTACCTCGCCAAGCGCTCGGAAAAACGAGTTGTCGCTGTTGAAACAAATGATTGCGTCGCAATTTGAAACACGCTTGACGGTTTTGTCAAAAGTAACTTGCAAGGAATATCCGACGCTTGCGAGTTTAACTGAAAGTCTTTGGATAAGGAGCATTGTTTCGGCTTTGTAGGCAGACGAATCGTTGTCGCCGATACATATCGTTACGACGTCGGTGCTGCCGCTGCTCAGACATTTTGCCGAGAAATTGATGCGGTAATTATAGAGATTGACAAGTTGCCAGATTTTGCGTTTTGTGTCTTCGCTTATGCGAGAAGCGTCCTTGTCGTTAAGGACGTAACTCACGGTAGCGACAGAAACGCCTGCCTCTTTTGCAATATCTCTCATCGTGACTTTCTTGCTCATGATAATCAAATTATACAACTAAAACAAAAAAAAATCAATACAAAAATGAATATTCAGGCAATTTATCATCGTCCCGAAAGCAATTACTGCTTCGCAACGGACGGCAAAACAATAGTGTTAAGAATTCGCTTTGCAAAGGGCGAACAAATTTGCAAATTATCTGTTTGGTATAATACAAAATATCATATTGCGCAACAACAATTCAAACAAAAAATGCAATTGATTGCAAGCGACACGCAGTTTGATTATTACAAAGCGACGCTTCGTCTTGGGGATCCAAGACTTGCGTACTTATTTTATTTTGAATACGATAACAAACCGTACTACTTTTGCGAAGACGGATTGGTTTCCACATACAATTTTAATCTGGCATACTTCAACAGTTTTCAGTTTGCCTATATCAACGACGATGACGTGATACAAAACGTCGGATGGCTTAACAACGCGGTGTTTTATCAGATTTTTGTTGACCGTTTTTGCTGTTCGGACAAGGCAATCGGGATTAAATCGAAAATCAATGCCGAATGGGACGAACTGCCCACCCCGACTTCGTTTTACGGGGGTAATCTTGACGGGATTACGGAGAAGCTGGACTACATAAACGGACTTGGCGCAACGGCGATTTACCTTACGCCGATTTTCAAAAGCAAGTCTAATCATAAATACGACACCATAGATTTTTATTGCATAGACGAGTCTTTCGGCGACAAAGAATCCTTAAAAAGACTGGTCGAGAAGGCGCACGAAAAAGGAATGAGGGTTGTGCTTGACGCCGTGTTCAATCACGTCAGCCATGACTTTGCCCGCTTCAAAGACGTTATGAAAAAGGGTAAAAAGTCAAAATATTTCGATTGGTTTGTCATAGACGGAGAAAAAATCAGACAAGACCCTCCGAACTATGCGTGCTTCGGAGATTGCGAGTATATGCCGAAACTCAATACGTGCAATAAGGAAGTGCAGAACTACCTTGTCGACGTTATGTTGTACTGGATGAAAGAATGCGACGTGGACGGGTGGCGTCTTGACGTGTCCGACGAGATTTCGCACGGCTTTTGGAGAAAGGTACGAGAAGCGGTAAAATCTCAAAAATCCGATTCGGCACTGATCGGAGAGAACTGGCACAACAGCGAAAGTTTTCTCAGAGGCGACCAGTTCGATTCCATTATGAACTACGCGCTCACAAAGCGGATGATGGACTTCTGGGTTGACGAGAGCATAGACGAAAAGCAACTTGCCGACCGGCTCAATTCGCTTTATATGAGATACAGCGACGTCACGAACAATATGATGTTCAATTTGTTGGACAGTCACGATACGGCAAGATTTTTTACGAAAGTAAACAAAGACCGCAATAGGTTGCTTTGCGCGATTGCGACGCTGGTTTTTTTGCCGGGAAGTTTCAACTTGTACTACGGCACCGACATTTTGCTGGAAGGCGAATATGACCCCGATTGCAGAAGAACGTTTGATTTTTCGAAGTTGCAAGAAAAAGACATAATCGACTTTCAGATTTCGCTCAAAGAAGTACTTAAACTTAAACGACAACCTGCAATAAAGAACGGAAAATTGAAAATTTATTCCAAAAACAACGCGGTTGTGATTGAGAGGGCAAGCAAAGAGCAGGTTTTAAGGTTGATTGTGCGTCGGAAAAAGAAAATAGGTATTGGCGCAAAGCCGTTGACGGAGTATAATAAAAAAGAGGACGGCAACGCCGATTCCTTTGTTATAGAAGGAGAGATATTATGAAAAAGAGCAAATTTGTGTCAATGTTATTGATCGTTGCCATAATATTGACGACGGTCACGCTTTGCTTTTCCGCGTGCAAAGAAGACGAAGAAAAGAAAGCGGTCGTGTTGCGTATTCTTGAAAACGACACGGCGAAAAAGGAAGGATATCTCAAAGAATTGCTGGACGCGTTCAATGCAAAGTATGCAGGCGAAGGGGTGATGGCCGTCGATGCGAATATGGACGAGTACAGCGACCTGGAAAAAGACGGACCGTACGGTCACGGACCGGACGTTTTGTATCAGGCAAACGATATTCTTATGTCGTACGTCGAAAAACATCATATCATTCCGCTCGATATCGAGAAGATGGATTGCTACGGCAAAATTCCGCAAAACGCATGGGACGCCTTCAAGTACGATAACGAAGGCAAAACCGTTTATTGCGGCGTCCCGGTAAACGTCCAGCAACCGCTGTTGTTCTATCGCAAGGACGCGCTTCCCGACAACTGGAAGACCGAATGGGATAAAAACGGAAACGACGTGCCCGATATGGTTGAATATTGGAACGAAATGTACCGATACAGCAAAGGTATTCGCGAAGCAGACAGCAATAAGTTTGGCTATGCCATAGAACTCGGCAACGAGTATTTTAACATGGGTTATCTGCTTTCGTACGGAGCATACGTGTTTGGCAACAACAACACCGACGACAAGGATATCGGTATCGCAAAAAATAACGCGGTTAAGGGCGCGAAAATCATGTGGGAGCTTGCGGGCATTATGGACGAAAAGTGCATTGACGATTCGTTTACAAACGGCCGTGCGCCCATGCTTGCAAACGGCACGATTTTTGCAACGATTACCACTCCCGATATCACTTCGCAATTCCTGAAAGAAATGTCGCTTCAATATCAGAAAGAAGGTCTTGATCAAGAAAGCGCCTACGCAAAAGCAAAAGAAAATCTGATTATAACGGGACTTCCGAAACTTCCGAAAGACGGAGATATCACCGTTGAGAAAGACGTCACAAACGGCGACCTTTGGATGGAACAGCAAACCATGGGCGGCGTGAACGGATATGCGGTAAGCAGTTATACCAAAAACCGTGAATGGGCAGTTAAGTTTGTTGAATTCGCAACTAGTTACGAAATGGTGAAAGCTCGTGCGGATATGCTTGGCGTCGTTGCCGCAAGAAGCGACGTAATTGCACAAACAGAGTCTTTGGCATCTCAAATCACTTATAGAAACCTCGATTCGGGCGTTTTGGAAGTTATGCCGTCAATCAGTTCGGTCAAACAAATCTGGACTCCGATTAAATCGGGATTCAAACAAATCGCAACCGACGGATGCGGCAAGCGTATCTTTGACACGGAGAAACTCCAAAGCGTTATCGAAGAAATATCGTCGAATATTTATAAGGCTATCCATACCTTTGCATAACTATGATAAGTCTAAAAGAAAGATATAAAAATCTGAGGAAAAAATCCGCTATACGGCGTAGGGACGTTGCCGAAAGAGTCAGACAATCCCTAAAGAACCTAAAAGACTTCTTTGCAACGTCGGGTAGGGCGACGTATGCTTCGATGTGCTTTATGGGAGCCGGGCAAATTGTCAACGGACAATATATCAAAGGGATTGTCTACATTTTGGCGGAAGTCGGGTTTATTGTCTATTTTGCGCTCCGCGGCATAAAAGATTTGTTCGGGTTTTTCACCTTGGGAACGGTCAAAGCCGATTCGTGGCTCGGCATAAAGGGCGACGACTCTGTAATTATGCTGTTGATGGGCATATTTGCCTGGATTGCTCTTGTCGCGCTCATTGTCGTCTATGTGTCAAACATAAAAGACGCTCATCGCGGAGCAGAAGACTTGCTTTTCAAAGGAAAAGTTTCGTCGTTCAAAGACGATTTGTCGTCGATGATGAACCGCAATTTTTACAAGGCGGCGCTAGTTATCCCCATTTTGGGCGTAATGATATTCAACGTCTTGCCGATAATTTTTATGATTCTGATTGCATTCACCAACTACGGCGGGAAAATCGTTCCTCCCGAACTGGTGGATTGGAGTCTTGACAGTTTCAAAAAATTAGTTGCTCTGGGGAATTTGTCGCAATCGTTCGGCAAAATACTCGGTTGGAACCTGCTTTGGGCGTTTTTATCAACGTTCATCAATTATTTTCTCGGACTCGGACTTGCGATTTTGTACAACAAAAAATGCGTAAAGCCCAAGGCGTTGTGGAGGGCGTTCCCCGTGCTTGCCTATGCCGTGCCGGGATTCATTTCCTTGCTTGTGTTCCATTATATGTTCAGCAACGGCGGTCCGATAAACCAGATAATCGTGCAGAACGGCGGCAAAATCATCGACTTTTTGGGAATCAATTCCAAATGGATGGCAAGGGGCATAGGCTTGCTTGTCAATGCGTGGTTGTCGGTTCCGTCAATAATGTTGCTCGCATCGGGCATACTGTCGAATATCAACAACGATTTGTACGAAGCGGCAAGAATAGACGGGGCAAGTTCCTGGGTACAGTTTATAAAAATAACGCTCCCGTTTGTTCTCTTTTCGACGACGCCCGTTCTCATCAGTCAGTTTATGGGCAACTTCAATAATTTCGGAGTGTTCTATTTCCTGAGAAGCGACGTTCTTAGCGAGGGCTATTTCCTTGCAAGCGACACCGACTTGCTTATCAACTGGCTGTACAGGATGTCGATTGACAACAACTATTATTCAATAGGCGCGGCGATCAGTCTGATTATTTTTATCATCACCTCGGCAATAAGCCTTTTGGTTTACGTGCGCTCATCGGCATATAAGAGGGAGGATACGTTCAAATGAGAAGAAAATCCAGTGTCAAACTCAAAAAAACTACAAACGTTCTGCTCACGTACTCCGTTTTGTTGCCGGTGTCAATCATCTTCGTGTTTCCCATTATATGGGTGGTGCTGAGTTGTTTTTCGGCAAGCGGAAGCATATATAGTTTCAACGGCTTTTTTCCGTCGGAATATTCTTTTGATTCTTTTAGGACGCTGTTTACGGACACCGTTATGTACGACTATCCGAAGTGGTTTGCAAATACTTTGCTTGTGGCGACGATAAGTAGCCTTTTGGGCACGGTTTTGGTGATTCTGACCGCTTACGTCATCTCGTCTTTCCGGTTTAAGGGCAGAAAAGTATTGATGAAGGGCGCGTTGATTCTCGGAATGTTCCCGTCGTTTATGGGAATGGTTGCCGTGTATCTGCTTATGACGCAATTCAATTTCATCAACAGCCACTTAGGGCTTGTTCTTATATATGCAGGCGGTGCCCCGATGGGCTACTTGGTGCAAAAAGGTTTCTTCGATACTATTCCGAATTCGATTTACGAAGCGGCAAGAATCGACGGAGCAAGCAATGCGAGGATATTCTTCAACGTGGCGCTTCCGCTGTCAAAGCCGATACTGGTATATACGCTTTTGACGCAGTTTGCGTGGCCATGGAGCGATTTTATCCTTCCAAAACTTCTTCTCAAAGACAAAAACATGTGGACGGTGGCGGTCGGGCTTATGTCTCTTCCGGAAACCGAATTCGCAAGATTTTCGGCAGGCGCAGTGTTTATCGCCGTCCCGATTGTAATCTTGTATTTCTTTCTGATTAAATATATGATAAACGGCTTGTCGGCGGGCGCAGTCAAACAATAAGAGGCTAATTATGGCAGACGTAAAACCCAATCACATATAAAAAGTTTATCCCCACGGAACAAAAGCCGTAAACGACTTCACGATGGGTATTAAAGATAAGGACTTTATTGTTTTCGTCAGGGCGTCCGGCTGCGGAAAATTCACCACGCTACGTATGATAGCCGGTCTTGAAGAAATCACTGCCGGCGAACTCTATATAGGCGATACGCTCGTAAACGATGTAGAACCGAAGAACAGAGATATTGCGATGGTCTTCCAAAATTATGCGCTGTATCCGCATATGACGGTGTACGACAATGCCCATTGACAAAGTGTCCATATTTGATATTGAAGGGCAAATCAGATTGAAATAACACAGGTCGGCATGCCAAGCAAGAATAATGCGAGTCTTGCCGAATTGTCGCAAATTCTTTGCAGTTTGTCAAAGACTCGCTTGTAGTACAGATAAGGAGAACGCATAACATGTCGGTTAACAAAAAATTCGGATTCTCGCACAAAAGCGGATTGCTTATGGCGGTGAGTGCATTGCCTTCCGAGTACGGAATAGGTTCTTTCGGGAAAGCGTGTTTCGAATGGCTTGATTTTCTGGACAAAACAGGGACTAAATGTTGGCAAATTCTTCCGCTTAACCCAACCGCATACGGAGATAGCCCATACCAATCGCCGGCGTCTTTTGCCGGCAATCCTTATTTTGTTGATTTGGAAGAATTGTATAAAGAAGGATTGTTGACGAGCGACGAACTTGATGGAGAAAAGTGCAAAAGCGAGCGCATAGATTACAGAAGGTTGTTTTTAACAAGAATTGCCGTGCTCAAAAAAGCCTTTTCGAGATTTGTAAAAACTGTCGAATATGTACGTTTTTGTCATAAAAACAAGCAGTGGCTTGACGACTATGCTTTATTCTTCTCAATAAAAGAGAGTTATGATTATGCGCCTTGGTCATCTTGGGCGGATGAATATCGAATATACAAAAACGCAATCGAGAGAAAAAGCGATTTCGAATGTCAAACGGAGTTTTGGCGATTCGTTCAATTCAAGTTTTTTACGCAATGGAAAAAGGTTCGCGATTATGCGCGTTCAAAAGGAATAAAAATCATCGGAGATATACCGATTTACGTTGCATATGATTCGGTTGACGTTTGGAGTAATACGGACGAGTATCTGCTTGACGAGAATTTGAATCCGACGTTCGTTGCAGGTTGTCCTCCCGACGGGTTTTCTCCCGATGGACAATTGTGGGGCAATCCGATTTACGATTATGCGAAAATGGAAAAGAACGACTTCAAGTGGTGGTGCTCACGCATCAAAATCTGCGCGTCGTTATTTGACATTGTAAGAATAGACCATTTTCGCGGGTTTGCGGGATATTATTCGGTTCCGTATGGTGAGAAAACCGCTCGCAACGGACACTGGGAAAGAGGCCCCGGGGGAAAACTTTTCGACGCGATAAATCAAAGTGTCCCTAATGCAAAAATAATCGCGGAAGATCTTGGTTTTTTGACCGATGACGTGCGAGAACTAATTGCGTATTGCGGATATCCAGGGATGAAAATATTGCAGTTTGCGTTTTTTGATGAAGACAGCGAATATTTGCCGAGGCTATATGCAAATAAAGATTACGTGGTTTATACGGGTTCTCACGACTCCGACTGTACTCGTACGTGGACGGAAAACCTTGTCGGAGATACGCTAAAACGATTCAAAAGAGAATGTTCGCACATCAAAGGGTTAAACCCGACATATAAGATGATTAAACTGGCGTTTGAGTCAATTGCTGAACTTGCTGTGATACCGTTGCAGGACTGGCTTTTGCTTGGAAACGAAGAAGGCAGAATGAATACGCCGTCCGTTGCACAAGGAAACTGGGTTTGGCGTGCTCAGCCCGACTATGCGTCGAAAAAGTTAATATCGACGATTAAAAGATTTAATGTTCGGTCGCATCGCGAAAAATAGTTTTAAGGTCGGGTTATGAAAAAAGCAAGCGTTATTAAGGTTTTGGGTGTATTCGTCGTTTGTAACTTAGTTTATATCATAAGAAGAAGCGATAGTAAGGATTTTATACAAATAATAGCATCTAAAATAAAAAACTTGTTCGGTATTGAAAAAGCCGAAATAAGAATTGATGAAACGTTTCGATAAAAACAAGTTCTGACTTTTTGGTGGTCTAACACAAGTGTGATGGTCTATAAGTCTTTTCTTATAGACCATCATTTTTGTATTTTCAGGGGCATTTTCGCCCATTTTTAACCGACGGCATAAAGGTCGAAGGAAAACACGATATCGAGTTCCAATTCAAATGCGGAGTCGATATCCACGAAACCATATAAGCGAAGACCACTATCCAATAAAACAGGTAGTGGTCTTTTTTTATTTAGTCCGGATGCTAAAATTATTGAAAAGTCGGTAAAATATGCTAAAATTATTGAAAAAGTCGGTAAAATATGATATAACATAATTGTCTGCGAAGCAGACAAAACGAAACCAAAAGAGATAGAGGTCGTCGGAATTGCGGCGATTGCGATTGCTATTGTCGTAATCCTTGAGATTGCCGGAGTGCCGATGCCGCTTTAACAGAATAGGAGAAACTGATAATGGTTATTCTTACAGAACAGATAGATATTCCTGCGCCCTATGAGAAATTGGAGGCATGGGTTGCTAACTTTGAGGAAGAATTTGTGAAATGGAGTCCCTACCACATCGAATGTAATCTCTATAACGGGAACTATCACACAGGAAGCAAGGTTCGCTTCCGCGAGATCGTCATGGGGCTGGACTACGATGTGACCGGTACAATTACGGAATGCGAGCAGGATGAAAACCACTTCCGCATAGTCTTCCAAAGCGACAAGAAGACAGCTTTTATTACTTTTGAAGGAAAGCGAACAGAGACCGGGTGCCATTTCTCTCATACAGAGGCTTTCGGCATGACCACGCCGGTAATCGGAGCGATTATGAATTTTCTGATCTTCAAAGTGTTTTTCAGAAAAAAGGCAAACTGGCAACTTATCCGGGATGATATGATTTTGGACAACAAATATTTAAGCGATATTCTAACCGAAGGAAAATACCCGGAAAGAATCCCGCTGGACAAGCTGTTGACCGGAGCGAAGTAACCGAACGGGAGTGCGTTTTTCGACACTTTTTCAATCGATTGCATAAAGGTCGAAGGAAAACACGATATCGACAATTCAAATGCGGAATCGATATTCACGAAACATTTAAGCGAAGACCACTATCCAATAAAACGGGTAGTGGTCTTTTTTTATTTACACAAGGTAGCAAAAAGTACTTTTCGTCCGACACACTCCCGAAGAGAGCCTTAAAAACGAGATTTTGTCGTACACACGCAGGTTGGACCCGGTTGAACCCATAAGGTTTGACTGGGTTTATCTTTTTGCCTTTTTATGTGCTATTACAATGACTTTAAGGTCAGGCGATTTTACGCTTAACCTTTTTTTCTTTTCATTTAATTGCTCGTATTTTGTTGCCTTTCTTGGGTAGCGGTTGTATGTATTCAATGAAATTCGTCCTGCCTGGCGGGATATATGCTTTCACTAATCGCTGCGGGCAGAAATATTCTTACGACCTACGTCCGATTGTGTTTGAAGCCCGACTTCCGACTGGTTACTTGACAAAATAAACAAAGTATGACATAATTATTATAATATTATAGAAAGGAGGGGAAATTTATGGTAAAAAAATATGTGTATACAGGTCCAATCAAACGTTACTGCGCTTGCTGCGGCAAACTTCTGAAAACAGAATGGAGTGGTCGGTACGAAAGCGATCTCTCATCGGTTATGCGGGTCGATTCCGACGGTTTCGCGATCGTCCGTGACCGTTTGTGCGGAGAATGTCAGTACGAAGAAAACGCCGTAGCAATTAAAAAGTCCGGCAAAGTCTTTAAGTTTTTGGCGATTGCCGCCATTGTGATACTTTTGATCACCGGCATAGTTCTTGCCGCAGGTTACCTTTTGAACAATGCGGTTTTCGGAAACGCCGACCTGTTGAAAAAAAGTTTTGCCAAAAAGCTTGACCAGTTTGAAAAAGATGAACGAAAAAAAGTATATAACGACGGTTGCGAAACGGTAGCCGCTGCCATCAAAGAGTGCTTTTCCGCAAACGACTACGCCTTATATTATTACGGCGAAAACGGAAAAGTCGAAATTACTAAATACACGTTGGCAAACACGACTTTGTACTCTTTACAGTTTGATAAAGACTACGGCAAATACGCAAACAAGACTTATGTCATCAAAGACAACGTAATCTACGAAAACGGTGACGAAAAGTTCGCTTACCATGCCACAAGTGAAGGCTACGCCGATCTGAAAGAGGCGCTCGAATCCTATCTGCCGGAATATTCTTTCAAAACGGATATCTTTTCCTCCCGCGCAAGCGTAAGCGATGAAAAGAATGTGATTGCAGACGTTCTCTATTCCTCTTCGACCACCGTTTACTGCAACTACGACGAGAGCAAATTTTACTTCAAAAGCTCAAACGAGTTTTATTACGCTTCTTTCGACCAAGCAGGCAAAGGCAAAACCGTTTCATTCCCGAAAGAAAGCGAATACTCGGTAAAATAAATGTTTTTTTCGAAAAAAAAACGTTAAATCGGTTCAGATTTCCGTGAACGCCTACTATGTTTTTGTCCTAAAAAGACGCTCCTTTTTGTTCGTCATCGACACATTAAGCCTAACTTGAATCGTTAGAAGTAACGGACAGGTTGGGCTTTTTTCGTGTTCTATTTTAGGTGTCGTCTATTGCAAAGCAGCCATATATTTTTTGCGAATACTGTTTTGCCTACGCCGGATTGTCGTGCGGTTGACGTTAAGTATTCTGTCTATTTGCAGCATTGTAAATCCTGCCATAAGAGTAGAAAGCGTTTCGTATTCCACGGCGGTCAAGTGCATTTTGGATATAAGCCCGTCAAAAGCGGTATAATCGTTCTTTTGTTCGTCGTCGGGTATAGTTTCAGGTTCGGTCTTAATCTGCTCGTTAAGACTTGTTGTATTGAGCATAGGACTGACGTAGTTTTTTAGCCAAGTATACTCAAAGAAAAAAACGATTTGTCAACATAATTGCGTGCAATAGAAGTGCAAAATATGTGCTGACGAAAGCAAAATCTACATCGCGGTACGAGAAAGCAAACTGCCAAAGAGGGTTACTCCCCCACACGAAAAATCGTTCTGTCCGGTAGTATACGTAGCGTGACGCGACGACGATTGGCGTGACGGAAAGGTGTGGTAAAAAGTCAACCCGTCTTTCGGCGTTACGGTCGATAGGTTTTGCAACAAAAATTTCATATCGAGCGAAGCCGAAAGAGAAGTCGAAGCACCCCACAAAAGAGTATCGCTCGATATCTGCAGGTAAAAACGTCATTAAAAGCCGACAAAACAAATAGGTTTCGTCGGCTTTTTCCTTTGTCGTCGGCACGTATAAATTGCCGTAAAATACGAAATAATTACGGGTATGAAAGACTCGATTTTTACACAACTGCAAGCCGCATACCGCGACGAAGAAGACTTTCGCCTGCGCGAAGTGTGCGGACTTAAGGTGGTTTCGCTGGATACGATGACTGACGGCAACAAAGTGTCGGAATTTGTAATGCAACCTATCGTGTACCGCAAGCGCGTGGCAAGCGTGGACGATTTCGCCGAATTTACCGCCGCCGCTGCCGTGGTGAAGCCCTGCCCGACCTATCAATCGGCGGAGGAAGCCTTTGTAAACGGTTACACCCTTGTGTTTGACAACAATGGCGGCTGTGTGGCGGTGGACACGCGAACTCAGACGGGGCGCGGCATAATCGAACCCCCTACGAGTAGGGTTATGTGCGGACCGCGCGAAGGGTTTGTCGAGGACGTGAAGGTCAACGTTACCCTGCTTCGCAAACGGCTCAAAACGTCGCACTTCAAGACAATTTCGCTGACCGTGGGACGATACACAAACACGTCGGTAGTCGTGTGCTACATCGACGGAATCGCCGACAAAAAGATTGTGGGTAACGTCGTACAGCGTTTGCAGCAAATCACAACAGACGGTGTGCCGGACAGCAGTTACCTTGCCAAGTATCTCGACGTGGAACACACCGCGCTGTTCCGAAGAGTCGGCTTGACGGAAAAGCCCGACGTTGCCGTCTGCAAAATGCTGGAGGGGCGCGTCGCCGTAATCTGCGACGGTTCGCCCTTGGTACTAACCTTGCCGTATCTGTTCGTCGAGGACTTGCAGTCCCCCGGTGACTACTACGAAAACGCCGTAATAACATCCGTTAACAGGGCTTTAAGGTTCATAAGTGTGCTTATTTCCGTTCTTCTGCCTGCCCTGTACGTGTGTCTGCAAATGTACAACTACCAGATAATTCCGCTCAAATTTTTGCTGACCGTGCTCAACGCGACGGAAGCGATTCCGTTCAGCCCCATTGTGGAAATGGTGATGGTAATTGTCATATTCGACATACTGCGCGAGGCAAATCTGCGTATGCCGTCGGCGGTGGGCATTTCGCTGTCGCTGGTCGGCGCGATAGTACTTGGCGACGCGGCGGTCAAGGCAGGGCTTATCGGCGCGCCTGCCGTCATGATAGGCGCGCTGTCCGGGATAGGCTTGTTTACCATGCCCGACGACACCCTTGTGCTGTCTGTACTGCGCATTGTAATTACGGTGGTCGGCGGCTTGACCGGAATACTGGGTGTCACGCTGTGCATGCTTGTAATCCTGATTTATCTCACAAGTTTGCAGACAAACCATACGCCGTTTCTTGCGCCTTACGCGCCGGATGTGCCCGCCGACAGACAAGATGCCGTGTTTCAAAGTCCCGTGCCGCAACAGGAACACCGCCCCGAAAGCATTCCCAATGCCAACAAGACAAGGAGGGGTTGACAATGGACAAGGAAAGAGTTACCGTCGGTCAACTTGCGCTTATGCTGATGCTGGTAATTGCGGGTGGCAAGTTTTTGGGGTTGCCTGGCATACTGGCAGGCAACGTGGGGCACGACAGTTGGCTTGTGCTGTGCGTAGGGTTTATTGCCGACGGCATTTGCCTGTGCTTTTTACTGTGGGCAATGCGTATCAATCGTTCGGCTTGCCTGCCAGTCAACCTTGTGCTGGACGTGACCCTCGGCAAGGTTGTAAGCAAAATAATAATGTGCATATTTTTTTTGGTGTTCACTTCGCGCATGATTGTGCTGCTTAGTTCCTGCTACAAAATGTTTGCCGTAACGTTTGACGTCAACACAAATTGGGTGTTGTTTGCGTTGCCTGTTGCGGCGGTGTCGGTGTTTGCGCTTGCACGGGGATTTACGTCCATTGCAAGGGTAAGTCAGCTGCTGTTTGTGCCGGTCACGTTGAGTGTGCTTGCGATGGTGGCAAATCCGCTTGTCAGTTCGCACTGGACGGGGTTGTTGCCCGTTGCCGAGGCGGGTTGGGACAACATTTTGGTTACCGCGCTGAGGCAGGGGTACTGGTTCAGCGATTACCTGTTTGTGTATTTTGTGCTTGACAAGGTGAGAATGGGCAAACGGCTGTTCGGACCGGTCATCAGCGTATTCGTGGCAGGTGCGGTGATAACGGTTCTGACCAACATCGTGTTTGTTACGCTTTACGGAAGTTTTGCCGAGCACTTTGACCCTGCCATGAGCAAACTGGGCGTGTTTTCTTCCGGCGCAGGTGCAAGCGGACGTTGGGACTGGCTTACACTGTCGTTGTGGGTGACATCGGTTCTGCTCAAAATTACGCTGTTTTTCTACTGCGCATACAAAAGTCTGGAAAAAATCTTCGGTCTGCGCCACGACAAAATCAACCTGATTGCCGTCACGGTGATTGTGCTGCTGACAATGCTGCCCATGGTGGTGTCGTCCAGGACATTTGCCGAAAGTTTTCTTGCCTATGCGGTGGTGCCGTTTGCGCTTGTGCAGTACGTGTTGCCGCTTTTGTATCCGTTGCTTAACAAAATTGCCGTGGATAAAACTGCGGGAGGTGCGCATGAGCGGGCTTAAACGTGTTGCAGTGGTGCTGGCTTGCGCCGTGGCGTTGTTTGCGTTCGGCGGCTCGTTTGCCCCGGGAGAGGTGCAAAAACGCGCCATTGTGATTGGGCTGGGACTGGACTTTGACAAGGATACGGACGGCGGCGTGTTTGTGATGACCGCCGAAATAGTGAGCCCCGGAAACGGCGGCGAGCAGGTGGGAGTGTTCAGCAAAGTGATTACCGCAACGGGACATTCTGTCGGCGAGGCGATATTCCGCATTTCCGAGCGCACGGGCAAGGAACCGTCCCTCGGGCAGTGCGGCGTACTTGTGCTCGGGCGAAGTCTGTTTGGCTCGCGCAATTTTTCCGACGTGGTGGACTACTTCGCCTACAGCGACAGCTTCAAGGAAACCGCCGTCATTTGCTGCGCGGAAAACGCCAATGAACTGTTCGGTAGCGAGGATGTGCTTAACAAAAGCGTTTCGCTTGCGCTGGTTGCCACCCTGCGCGAAACCTACAAGGACGTTGCATTGCCGAGCGATACGCTGTTGGAGTACGCACGCAGTCAGCGTGAACTTACAAAGACGGGTTTTCTCAATTTCGTGAAGTTTGTCGCAACGGACAACAGCGACCCGCAGGCACCCGACAAGGAAAACGGCTGCTTTATCTACGACCGTATTGCCGTGTTTCGCTCCAATGAGTTTGTTGCGGAAGTGGGCGGCAACGAAATGCGCGGTTTTGCACTTCTCAATGAGAATGTGAGTGGCGATACAATGTCCTTTACGCACGACGGCAAAACATATGCATTGCGAGTAAACAGTAAAAAAGTCGGTAAAAGTTACGTTGACGGCGGCATACGGTTAGAAGTAAAGTTGCAGGTGAAACTTGCCCACGCCGACAGTGCCGACGTTGGCGGCTCGTTTGCGGAAAAAAGCGACGAGCAAATTCCCGAAGAAATGCTTGTCGCTCTGAAAAACGTCGTAACGCAGTACATCGAAGTGTTTCTGGCAAAGCAGGTTGATGACAACTTTGACATAACGGACTTTCACGAACTTTTGCGGCAAAAGCAAGGCACTTCGCAGGAACTGTGCGCCATGCCTATGTCCGCATTTCCAGTTGCGCTTACGGTATCCGTCAAAGAAAACTGATGTTTTTATTGTGATTGACACAAAATGTGCAAAATGATTGATGTGAACAAAAAAGCGATACGTATCGCGATTTTGATTACAAAAGGCAAGTTTTAACTGAAAATCATAAAAATAAAAACACAAAAATAAGCCAAAAGGGACAGCCGTTATGACTGTCCCTTTTGGTGCAAAGTGAAATTTGATTCGTTGTCGCTTGTAGATGTAATGACTTTGTTTTGTGTGATTTCAAAAACATCACCGCATGTCAGTCGTCGGCACCGGCAAGCATTTCCATTTTGTCTTTCGGTTTGTCGGGTTTGCTGTCGCCGTGCTTGACAAACAACATCGTGACAAAACTCAACGCTACGAAAATAGTGCCGTAGGGGAACAGTATCCTCATCGTGCCGAACGCTTGCATAAGGTAGCCCGACAGTATCGGCGTCACAATCTGCGCAGCCATGCTGGCGGTGTAGTAGTACCCCGTGTATTTGCCGATGGTGCTGCCTTTGGCAAGTTCCACGACCATCGGGAAACTGTTTACGTTTATCGTCGCCCATGCGATGCCCGCCAGTGCAAACAGCACGATGAGCAGCCATGTCGGGCTGGAAGCCGTCACGAAAATCGCGCCGAAAAATGCAGCCGTAAGCAGTGCGATACCGATTAAAATAGTGCGTTTGCGCCCCAGTTTGCTTGCGATCATACCTACGGGAATGTAGGCAACCACAGCCGCGGCTTGCGCAATGAGCAACGTCGTGTTGTAGTCCTTGTTGAGTTCGTTTACGGCGTACACCGAGTATTTGCTTGTAATTGCGTTGTACCCGATAAACCACAACGCAACCGAAGCCAGTATCAGAATAAGGCTTGTCAGTTTGTCTTTAGACAGTTTGTTTGAGGAGGACTTGCTTTGCGGAACGTCGGCAACCTCGTTTAAGTTTTCCTGATCGGCAACTTCAACAACCGTTTCGTCGCGTTCTTCAGGGTTGTCCTCGTCCAGTTTTGCCTGTGTTTCCAGCATTTGGGCGTTCCATGCAGGCTCGCGCACGGTAAGGATGAACACCGCAAGTGCAACTGCCATTATGCCGCAGACCGCCGCGACGTACCACGTGTAGGGCATCATCTGGTTTTGCACTTTGCCCGTGCCGAACACCATGCCGAGCAGCAGTACAAGTATGCCGCCTGCCGTACCCATCAGGTTTATTATGGCGTTGGCTTTGCTTCGCAGCGGCTTCACCGTTACGTCGGGCATCAGCGCAACCGCAGGCGAGCGGAACACCGCCATGGAAATCAGCGTCATAAGCAGCAACACGATAAACAGCACCAACGTCCACGGGCTTGTCGCCGTCACGTTGTGTGCAAACAGGTTTTCGGCGGAACTGACCAACGCCACGTAGGTGTTTTTGCTGCGTAGTCCGTCGGGGACATCGGCTTTGCTGTCGTACACGGCGTAGGTTTTGGTTTCCTTGTCGTAGGTGTACACGCTGTCGTAACCGAGGTTGGCGTACTTTTGGACAAGTTCTGCCTGCTTGTCTGCCGTAAGGCTGTCGTAGTCGGTGTTGTAAAACAGTCTTGCGGCGTAGTCGCGCAGCACTATGCTTGTTTCGGCGGAGGCGTCAATCACGCTGTCGTTTTCCTTGTTTTCGACAGTCATTGTGTTGGCGTAGTTCCACAGCGCCTGTTTGTCTGTCTTAACCTTGTTAAGTTGCGCCTGGTCGACAAACGTAAGCGAGACAAAACACACGATTGCGCAGATTGTGCCAATCAGTATGAAGGGCGTGCGCTTTCCGAAGCGTGACCTGGACTTGTCCGACAGTGCGCCGAACAACGGCAACATGAACAGCGCAAGTATGTTGTCCAGCGACATTATTATGCCGCTTGCGCCCTGACTCAAACCGAATTTATTGGTCAGCATAAGGGGCACAATGGCGTCGTAAGCCTGCCAGAATGCGCAAATAAGGAAAAAGGCAAATCCGACAAGCAACGTTCGTTTGTAATTGAGTTTCATTGGTTGATGTCCTTTTTGTTTATTTTGTCCGCCGAAAGTGGCGTATACAATCGTTTTGCAAACAATTTCTTGACGGTAGGGTCAATGTAATCACTGATGTTTTTTTGCAAGCGTGACGGCGGCAATTGTGCGTTAAACGACGTTTGTTGTGCCATAGCCGTGAATAATTGCCGTAGTGAAATCGAACAAAGAAAGTATATCGCAGTTTATGCCAAAAGTAAATACTAAATTTCCAAGGAATATATAAAAAAATTGTAAAACGGCAGAGTTTGCGACGTAAAATATGTTCAGGGAAGAGTAATTGCGTTACAAAATAGTACAACCGAACAATCGTAAGTCGCGACGTCACCGCAGTAAAAAGGTTGTCGGCGGCGGTAGTCTGCTGTTGAAGTTACGGCAAGCGTGCGGAGTAATATGTCTTGTCACGTTTGTGTGCGCCGTCATTGTGTTTGTGCTTCCCGGTTTGCCGCAAAAGCCTGCTGCCAAAGCTAAAACCGACGGCTACGCAGGCGTGCTGGAACTGTGGAATGTGGAAAGTTTCGAGGGCGGTTGCGGAAGCAGACAGGCGTGGCTTACCGGGCGGGCGGCAAAGTTTGAAAACAAAAACAAGGGCTTGTACGTGCACGTTACTACGTTGTCGCCGTCGCAGGCGAAGGACAAGTTGCAACGCGGCGACAAGTTCGATATCGTCGGTTTTTCGACGGGCGTCGGCGCGATGTTTGCCGAATATCTTACCGCCGTCGACATGCCTGCAAGCGTGTCTGACAATTTTCGTAAAAGTGCCACTTTTGGCAATAATACATACGCATTTCCGTATTTAAGCGGTATTTATTGTCTGTTTGCGCGGCAAAGCGAGATAGCTTGCGAAAACCTGCTTGCCGAGTGCCTGAGTAAGACGATTACCCGAAAGTCAGGCAAACACACCTGTACATTGCAACCGCTGGTGTGCGGCTATGCCGAGTTCAACAACCCCGTTTGCGCACTGGCGACAAGCGGCGCAAGCGGCAGATTTTCATTGCAAAGCGACATTACGCAGTACGCCGCCTACGAAGCCTTTGTTTCTCACACGTCGGCGGTTACACTGCTTGGGACGCAACGGGATTTGTATCGTTTGTTGCAAAGGCAGAATAGCGGCAAAATCGAAACGTTGTCGGTGCTGCCGCTCAATGGTTACACAGACCTTGTGCAGTACGTCGGCGTGTGCAAAACTTCCCTGAGCGTTGCAGCGGCAAAGGCGTTTTGCGCGTACCTGTTAAGCGACGAAGCGCAGGCGACCCTTGTCAACCTCGGTATGTTTTCCGTGAGCGGCAGCATTTACACCGACGAAACCTACCGCAGGTGTGAAGCCGCCCTCGCCGCGACGTACGTGCCAAACGTGTTTGCCGACGTCGACGTAGCCGCAGTCCGCATGCAGGCAATCGAGCGATTGGGGAACGGAAAATGAGTCTGCCCCGTGAAAAACTGGCGGAAACGTTTGCGCGTACGGGTGTCCCGGTGCGCACCGATTGCGCTTTTTCGTCGCTTACCACTCTGCGCGTCGGCGGCGAAATCAAGTTGACCGTTCGTCCGCAAAACAAACGGCAACTCGTCGCCTGTCTGCGACTGCTTTGGAAACTCGACGAACAATACATCGTTGTCGGCAACGGCAGTAACATTCTTGCAAACGATGGCTTTTTCGACGGAGTGGCGGTGGTTACAAAGGACGTCAACGCCGTTCGCATTCGCGGCAACGTCGTAACTGCCGACTGCGGCACAAATACAGCCAAAATTTTTGCTTCGCTCGTTTCTTCGGGCCTTAGCGACGGCGAGTTTCTCGGGTGTATTCCGTCAACCGTCGGCGGCGCGGTACGCGGAAACGCAGGCTGTTTCGGGCAGGATGTCGCTTCTGTCGTTCAATCCGTTACCGCAGTAACCGACAACGGACGATTATGCACGCTAACCGCCGAAGAATGCGCATTTTCAAAGCGCGACAGCATTTTCAAGCGCAACGGTTGGACAGTATTGTCGGCAAAAATGCGCTTTACGCCGTCAACGCCGCAAAGTGTCCGACAAAAATTTGCCGAAATGCACGCAAAAAAAGCTGCCACGCAACCGCTCGGAGTTCCGTCAGCAGGCAGTATGTTGTTTCATTCGCGGTTTTCGCTGTCGCCCATGCTGGACAAACTGGGTTTCAAGGGTATGCGCGTGGGAGGGGCGGAAGTGTCAAAAAAGCACGTGGGTTTCGTCTTAAACATTGACAAAGCCACCGCCGAAGATATATACTATATATTACGATATGAAACTAATGCCTTGTGGCGCGCTTACGGCATTGCCGCACAAACGGAAGTTACCTGTGTGGGTTTCGGAAGGCAGATTGAAAGAGGACAAAATGACATTTTCACAGACGGTCAAGAGTGAGATACTCAAAAATATCCGCAAATTGAAGGGTTGTTGCGCAACCTCTTTTTTGACTGCTGTTGTCAAGTCGATCGGGTCGCTGGAACTGAGTTTTGACGGGTTTTACTTCAGCATCGAAAGCGACAACTACGAACTGCTGACTTTTTGCAAAAATCTTGCGCAGACGGAACTGGACATCGGCGGCGAAATACAGTCGGCCAATCCCAACGCAAAGGGCGCGGCTGTGTACACCTGCGAATTTCACAAAAACATCGGTGCAAAACTGGGTCTTACCTACCGTGACGGCGACGGCGCAATGCACCTTAGCGGCGACGCGCGTTCGCTGCTACCTGCCAAGGATTGTTGCAAGCGCGCATTTATGCAAGGGTTGCTGCTTGCGGCAGGCTCGGTGGTCATTCCCGTTTCCGACAGCGACCTTGGGGAAAACACGTCGGGCGCGCGCTACCATGCGGAAATCCGTTTTACCGACGACAATTTTGCCGCAGCCGTCAAAGACTGCTTTGCCGAAATACCGTTTCGCATGGCTGTCCGCAAAAACGTAACCATACTGTACCTGAAGGACAGCGAACAGATTGCCGACCTGTTGGTGTATGTCAACGCCGTCTCGGCAAAACTGAAACTGGAAAACGTCATCATCGGACGAAGCTTGCGTAACGACGCCAACCGACAGCGCAACTGCATTGCCGCCAACATCGACAAAAGCGTCAACGCCAGCGAACGCCAACTTGCCGCCATTGCCGCAATACGTAAACAAGGCTTGTTTGACGGACTTACGCCGCAACTTAAGGAAATAGCCGTCCTGCGCGAACAGTTTCCCGAGGCAAATCTGGACGAATTGGCAGCCAAAGCGGGGATAAGTAAGAGTGGGGCTAATCATCGTCTGGCAAAACTATGTCAGATAGCCGAGGATACATCTCAGCGCATCTGACCGCTACGTGCACCTCGCCGGTGGGGCGACTACGGGTGAGCCAATTACTAATATAGCCGACGGCAGTATGCGCCTTCGCATGTCAGCCAACTGTTGCCGCCCTTCGCACCCGTCTACGCCCTCGCAGGTGAGTGGCAGAAATGCGGCAAAGAAATAGTAGTGCAAATTGTAAAAAGGCATTAACAAGGAACCCTTTCGGGGGATTGCCATGGCGCGACAAGGACAGTCGCTTCTCGCAATGACATAATTTGAAACAAGCGCGATATAGTCTGCTTCTAAAATACGTTCGCCGAAGTTAGCACATTGGAAGTATGCAAGCAAGTTGTAAACAGTTTGTTAGCCACTTTTGGGGTGGCGAGGTGTTGCCAATTAGGGACATCACCGCGAGCCTGCGGCTGGGAAGCGTACCTACCATAAAACTACATTAGGCGAAGCGGCGCGAGGCATCAGCCGCTCCCATATTGGCAATTCCTCGGCAGGACCCCATACATCAACTTCCGCACTTCGGCGCCCATCTCATTGTAAAAAATCTTCAACATCTACATCTGCATTGACGTTGTAATAGTTCAATTGCTGCCACGTCAAATTACGAAAAAACACTTAAAGTTTTACGGAAAGGGGTACGGGGGAAACCTCTTTTACAAAAGAGGTTTCCCACGAAATCACAAAAGGAAAGACAACATGAAACCGTTTGTTCATCTGCATCTACACACCGAATACAGCCTTCTTGACGGCGCGACGCGCATTGACGAAATGCTTGCCAAGTGCAAGGAACTGGAAATGCCTGCCGTAGCCATCACCGACCACGGCAATATGTACTGCGCGTGGAAGTTTCTCAACGCCGCCAAAGCCGCCGGAATTAAACCCATCATCGGTTGCGAGTTTTACATGTGCGAAAATCTGCACAACACCGGCTGGGAAAACAAGGAATACTTCCACCTTATCCTGCTTGCCAAAAACAACGTTGGCTACTACAACCTGTGCCGTCTCAACTCTATCGCGTGGGTAGAAGGCTTTTATTACAAGCCGCGTATCGACTGGGAAACGCTTGTCAAGTACCACGAAGGTATCGTCTGTCTGTCGGCGTGTATCGCAGGGCAGTTGCCACGCCTTTTCCTTGCCGACCGTCCCGACGACGCACGCGCGTTGGCATTGCAATTCAAGGAACTTTTCGGTGAGGATTACTACATCGAAATACAAAAGCACGGCATCGACGACGAAGACGCGGTCATGCCGCAACTTGTCGCGCTCGCACGGGAACTTGACATCAAAGTGGTGGTCACCAACGACGTTCACTACCTCAACAAGGAAGACGCCGAAATTCAGGACATCATGCTGTGCATACAGACGGGCAAGTACTTCGACGACCCCAACCGTATGCGCTTTACGGGACAGGAATTTTATCTCAAAAGCTACGACGAAATGGCGCAGCTGTTCCCCAACGTCCCCGACGCAATGGAAACCACGCTGGAAATTGCCGAAAAGTGCAACGTCGACTTCGGCAAGGAAAAGTTGTTGCCACTGTACACGCCGCCCGACGGAATGGACAGCGCGGAATATCTGCGTTACCTGCTTGAAAAGGGGCTGAAGGAAAAGTACCCCGACTGCACTCCGGAAATCCGCGAGCGCGTGGAGTACGAATACGGCGTAATCTGCAGCATGGGCTTTGTCGATTACTACCTTATTGTGTGGGACTTCATCAACTACGCCAAGACCCACGGCATACCCGTAGGACCGGGGCGCGGCAGCGGCGCAGGCAGCGTAATTGCCTACCTTATTGGCATTACCGAGGTGGAACCCTTCCGTTTCAACCTGATGTTCGAGCGTTTCCTCAACCCGCAGCGTAAATCCATGCCTGACTTCGACGTGGACTTCTGCATGGATCGCCGTGGCGAAGTAATCGACTACGTGCACCGCAAGTACGGTATGGACAACGTGTGCCAGATAGTCACTTTCGGTACAATGGCTACCAAAAACGCCATCAAGGACGTTGCGCGCGTACTGCGTTTCTCTGTGGCGGAAGCCAACCGTCTTGCCAAGATGGTACCCGACGGCTTCAAGTACACTTTAAGGCACCTTTTGGGGCTTAAACCGTACAAGAAAGAGGCTGATACGTACATTTCCGAGGAATTGAAGCAAGCCTATGCCGACCCTGCCACGCACCGTCTTATCGACATTGCAATGCGCCTTGAGGGCTCGCCCCGTCAGACGGGCATGCACGCCGCAGGCGTAGTTATCTGCCGCGAAAAGGTTGCCGACCACGTTCCTTTGCAAACCAACGGCGGTAGCCTTGCAAAGGGCGGTATCGTCACCACGCAGTACAACATGACCGAGGTGGAGCAACTTGGTCTGCTCAAAATGGACTTTCTGGGACTGCGCACCCTAACCGACATCAAAAAAGCCTGCGACTACGTGTACGAGGACTACGGCGTCAAGGTGGACTTCCATCACGACAACTACAGCGACCCCAACGTGTTCAACCTCATTTCGTCGGGCGACACGATGTGCATCTTCCAGCTTGAAAGCGGCGGCATGTGCGACCTTATGCGCAAAATGAAGCCGACGGGGCTTGAAGAAATTATCGCAGGTATCAGCCTGTACCGTCCCGGTCCCATGCAGTACATCGGCGACTACATCGAGTGCAAATTCGACAAAAGCAAAATCCATTACCTGCACCCGTCTATGGAAAGCATACTGGACGTTACCAACGGCTGTATCGTCTACCAGGAACAGGTAATGCAACTGGTCAAAAAGTTGGCAGGCTTCAGCACAGCCCTTGCAGACAACGTGCGTTACGCCATGAGCAAAAAGAAAACCCAGATGATGAAGGACCTGGGTCAATTGTTCGTTTACGGCGGCACATGGACCAACGGCGAAACGGTGCCCGGCTGCGTCAAAAACGGCATTCCCGAAGAAACCGCGCTGCAAATCTACAAGCAGTTGGACGACTTCTCGCAATACGCCTTCAACAAGTCGCACGCAACCTGCTACGCTTACGTAACCTACCAGACTGCCTGGCTGAAAAATTACTACCCGGCGGAGTTTATCGCCGCGCTTCTTAACAACCGTATTACCGACATTACGCAGATTAAGAAGTACATGGAATACGCCAAGACCATCAACATCAACATTTTGCCGCCGTGCATCAACCGCAGTTATGCGGAATTCCACGTGGAAAACGGCGCGATTCGTTTCGGCTTGGGCGGCATCAAAAACGTGGGCGTTGCCGTGGTACAACAAATCGTGGAAGAACGCAAAGCAAACGGCGATTTTGCCGACATGACGGATTTCTTCGAGCGTTGCTACGACTTCATCAACAAGCGCATGGTGGAAAACCTTATCAAGGGCGGTGCGTTTGACTGTTTCGACCGCACCCGTGCCGACATGTTGCAGTGGTACAACGACGAACTTAACGAAGTTGCCGAAAGCAAAAAGAAGGCGGCAAGCGGACAAATGAGTCTGTTTGACATGATGCCGGAACTCAAGACGGACATTCGCCCCTCACACGAGCAACTGAAGGAATTCCCCGCGCAGGTGCTGTACACCTTTGAAAAGGAAGTGCTTGGTTTGTACATGACGGGCAGTCCTCTGGACGACTACGACAAGTTTGCCGCGCAGTACAAGTTTGACTTCAACACGTCGGAAATTGCCAGGTACGTGCCCGACGGCAGCGAGGACGGCGAGACGGTGTTGCCCGTCGTCAACAAAAAGTTTGTAACAACCGGCGGTGTAGTGCACGACGTAAGAGTGGTCGTCGGCAAGGACAATCAGCGTATGGCGTTCGGCGTACTGGAAGACAAGTACGACACGGTGGAACTGTGTCTGTACGGCGCAACCTACGAAAAATACAAAAACCTGTTTGCAGACGATGCCTTTGTGGTGGTCAAGGGCGGCCTCGGCGAATCGCGCGACAGTTACAAAATAAACGTCCGTGAAATGATTGACCCCCGTGCGGAAAACGGCAGACAAAGCGGCACTGACGGCGAACAAACGCCCAAGGCAACGGCAAGCAACATTACGCTGTGGCTGCGCATGGCGGAACGTGACGAAGCCAGGTATGAACAGATTGTCGGCACGCTGAAACAGTATCAGGGCGACATCCCCGTCAAAATCAAGATGGACGGCAAGGCGTTTGAACTGGAAACGCACGTGCGTCAATGCCCGGGCTTGCAGTACGAACTCAACCTGATTCTTGGCGAAAGCAACGTGGTGTTTTACGAAAAGCACTGACGGCAGCGGCAAGCGGTGCAACGCGAGTAGATTAAGGCTATGTTTTACAAAACTTAATACAATGTTTCCGTTCGCCGCCGCGATTGCAAAAAATATCGGTGATGGCAACGGAAAACCTGAACGCTCTTTGTATCAAACGAAAAACAAAGAGCGTTTTTTTTTATTTTTACCCAATTTGGCTAAGTAATATGGTATAATGCTTTTGTTTGTTTGCCAGGCAGTACTACGCCCGACAAAATTGTCGGGGTTCGCTTACAACCGACAACCGACAAGCCGTTTGTTTTGCGTTGTTTTGGCAATAAAAGCCGTTTTGAGCGAACAAAACGAACAAAAATATTTTTAGGGTTAATTTTGCCATCACTAACAACCTTGGGGATGTCCTTTCTCATTCTTTCGGGTGGACGTTCG
>ERZ1673738.1909-NODE-1909-length-29158-cov-5.957736_pt1 | contig 29158 bp, 20 predicted proteins | sample MGYA00580198_ERZ1673738 | MGnify/ENA primary metagenome ERZ1673738 (study PRJEB41218, sample SAMN15661784) | gut metagenome | host: Homo sapiens | place: Canada: London | collected 2015-08-20/2019-03-30 | study: EMG produced TPA metagenomics assembly of...
AAGCGCACAACAAGCACGCGCAAATGCTTACTTTTTCCGTCGCTCGGTCGCCTGTATTGGCAATACCTCGGCAGGACCCAACTACACTCGCTAACATTCTTCGGCGCCTATTTTTTCCGCTTTCCTTTCGTCGGCGCAACATTCAAGTTGAAGAGCCGCACAAAGAAATACAACAAAAACGGACTTGCCAGTATCGCCACAAGCAGCAACAAAACCTGCTCACGCGTAAGGTCCACGTACTCGAAGAAATCTCTTGCAAAGGGCAACGTCACGCCAAGCACCACTATCAGCGAAATTGCGCCGTACATTGCCTTTTTCCACCACCTGTCAAATGGCATCGTCGCGTAAAACAACGCAAACAAACCGCCAAACGTGTAGGAAATCGTCACAAGTGTGCTGAATTGTTCATTGTCGGGTATCATGCATGGGTTTGTAAGTGCCTTGACAAGATACAACGCGCATGTCACTACGATAAACGTGCAAGAAGCAGGCAAACACCTCTTTATGACGTTTACAAGGAAGTTGCCGCGTATCAGGCTTTCGTTGGGTTGCAGAGCAAGTATCGTTGTCGGCAACGCCACAATTACCCACTCCAGCAGCATAATGCGGCTGTTGGTAAGCGGCGTAACAAAGGTTTGCCCCAGCGCGAAGTGCAGGAAGATAATCATAATGTTGATTGCGATTACGTACACCGTTTTCATGAAGTACATGCTCGTCGCGCTCTGAATGTTGTTTACCACGCGCCTGCCCTCTGCCACAACCTTGGTCAGCTGGGCAAAACTGTCGTTCATAAGTATCAGATGGCTTACTTTACGCGCCGCATCGCTGCCGCCTGCAAGCGAAATGCTGCAATCGGATTCCTTCATGGCAAGAATGTCGTTTACGCCGTCGCCGGTCATTGCCACTGTTTTGCCCGAAGCACGCAACGCACGCACAAGTATTGCTTTCTGGTCGGGTGACACGCGCCCGAACACGGTGTATTCCGTTGCTGCCTTTGCCACATCTTCGTCGCTCATACCTTCAAGACTGATGTACTTGTCGGCGTTTTCCACACCTACGCGCAACGCGATGTTGCTTACCGCCGTCGGGTTGTCGCCGGAAATTATCTTGATGTTTACGCCGTTTTTGACAAACCATTCAATGGTCTGCGGTGCGTCGGTGCGGATGTGATCCTCGATGACAATTACCGCAACGGGACGGCGCATGGTCGGCAGGCTTTGCCCCTCGGCAATTGCTGTCGTGCTGCAGGCAAGCAGCAGCACGCGAAGTCCCTGCTCGGCATAGTGTTGCACCATGTCTGTCACGCGCTGATTGGGCACGGTCATGACAAACTCCGGCGCGCCGAGAATGTAGGTGCCTACGCCGCGAAACGACACCGCCGACAACTTACGTTCGGAGCTGAACGGCAAAGCGCATACCGGGGTAAGGGCGGTCTTTTTGGGACAGCCGAAGTATTTGTTGAGTGCCTTTGCCGTCATGTTGTCGGCTTTAAGTGCACTGTTTAAGGCAGCCATGATTTCCCTTACAGTGTAGGTGCTGTTGCTCGGGCGAAGGTCTACGGCTTCCACCACGCGCATTTTACCGTCGGTAATAGTGCCCGTTTTGTCAAGGCACAATGTGTCCACACGCGCAAGCATTTCAATACAGTACAATTCCTGCGCAAGGGTGTTGTTTTTACTAAGCCGCAAAAAGGACGCGCCCAGCGCAACGCTTGTAAGCAGAAACGGTCCTGCGGGTATCATGCTGATAATCGAGCCGCTTGTACTGCGTACGCTGTCAAGCAGTGCCTGATTTGTGCGGTCAAACACGCTTACGGTGCCCCAGTCAACGCCGTTACTTGTGCCGTTTACGATAAACAGACACGCCGTCATAGGCACGATGATAATCGCCACAAACACAAGAATGTTTTTCAGCGATTTCAGCATCTGCGAGCGCGGTTTCCGATACACTCGGGCGCGGCTCGTAAGTCCGTTGATGTAGTTGTACGCGCCTACCGCCGTAACGCGTGCCGTACAACTGCCGCTGACGACAAAACTGCCTGCATACAAGGTGTCGCCTGCGCGTTTGGTCACGGCGTCGCTTTCGCCGGTCAGAATCGATTCGTTTACTTCCACAAAGCCGTCCAGCACCACACAGTCGGCAGAAATCTGTTCGCCGATTGCAATGCACACAATGTCGTCAAGCACCATTTCCTTGACGGCAATCTGCGTTTCCGCGCCGTCGCGCACGACCCGAGCCTTTGGTTCGGTCAACAAATTCAACTTGTCAAGGGTGCGCTTGGACTTGATTTCCTGCACGATTGCAATAAGCGTGTTTGCCGCAACCACAGGCAAAAAAGTGCACTGCTTAGGCATACCGTAGTACAGCAAAATTGCAGCAATTACAATGTAAACAATGTTGAAAAACGTAAACGTGTTGGACAATATAATTTGCAGCACAGTTTTGCCTTTTGTCGTTTTGTCGTCGTTGACAAGCCCGTTTGCAATGCGGTCGGCAACCTGTTCGCCGCTAAGTCCCACGTCGTTTTGCACGTCAAAATGCTCAATCTGCGACAGATCGAGCGGCATGTTTTTACGTTTGCGTTTGTTTGCGTCGGTTTTAGTCATGTTTCAAAAATTCGCACAAACGCCGTCAAAAAGGCGGCGTTTGTAAGATGTAAGTTTTAGGCAGGCGGCAGGCGGCGGTAAAATGTCGATTTCAGCCGTTGCCACTGCTTGCGAAAAACAAAATTATTAAGTTCAGTCAACGTCGTGCAGATTGCCGTCAACATATTCCTTGACGGTAAATCCCTGATCGCGCAGTTGCTTCAGCTGGAAACCGAAGTTTTTGATTTTTTTCAGCAAGGTAACATTGTTGCCCTGCGTGCGAAGTTCGCCTGCAAGTTTGCCGGCAGCGGCAAGTTCCTCCGCGTCGATACGTTTGTCCACAAGTACGGCAATGCCTTTGCCCGTGTCAACCTTGTATCCGCGCTCGGAAAGAAGCAGCACAATGCGCTCAAACCCGATGCTGAACCCGCATGCGGGCACGTCGGTACCGATCATCTTGCCTATCATCTTGTCGTAGCGACCGCCGCCGCCGACAGACGAATTGAGCCCGTCAACGGAAATTTCGTAAATCGTGCCGGTGTAGTAACCCATACCGCGCACAAGCGTGACGTCAAACTTCACTTTGCCGTTTGTAACGTTGCTGTTTGCCACGTACAAAATGTTGCGGATATTGTCGGCAACGTCGGCGGGCAAATCGTCGCCCAGTTCCGTCACCACTGCCGCAAACGGGTCATCGGCTTGGGTAACTCGTGTAAGCAAATCGACAAAGCCCTGCGCCTTGTCGGGGGCTATTTCGGAAACTTCGGCAAGCACGCCCTCGATGCCGACTTTGTCCAGTTTGTCCAGCGCGATAAACACAGACGACTTCTGTTCTTCGGCAAAGCCGCAATGCGTGGCAATGGCGTTGAGCAGTCTGCGGTCGGACAAGCGCACCGTTACGTTGTCGAATCCCAGGTTTGCAAGTGCCTTGGTAGTTGCGGAAATAAGTTCCGTTTCGGCAATGTAGGTGCTTTCGCCGATGATGTCGATGTCACACTGCACAAACTGGCGGAAACGACCTCTTTGCGGACGGTCGGCGCGCCACACGTTGTCCATCTGTATTGCCTTGAACACGCCCGGCAATTGTCCCTGGTTGTTTGCGTAAAAACGACTGAGCGGCACGGTGAGGTCGTAGCGAAGCGCAAGGTCGCACATGTCGTCCGGAGACCGGGCGTTGTCCAACTTTTCGCCGCGCTTAAGAATCTTAAAAATCAGCTTTTCGTTGTCGCCGCCTTGCTTGCTGGTAAGCAACGCAATGTTTTCCACCGCGGGCGTTTCGATACGCGTAAACCCGTAACTGCTGTACGTTTGTTGTATTACGGACAGCACGTGTTGTCTGAGAGCAAATTCCTCAGGCAAAAAATCGCGCATGCCCTTTGTAGGGGTCTTTGGAAGCATTTTTACCTCTGTTTTTGCCGCAGTTGCGGCGATTGATTCAATTTATTTTACGATATACTTGTCGCTGTCGGCGGGTGCGGCTTTCATTTCGGCAGCCTTTGCCTCGTAGCCTTCGCGTCCGAACAGTGCGTAAGCGGCATTCTTTCCGCCTTCTACGCCCGGTTGATTGTAAGCGTCCACGTTAAACATCTCGCCCGCGTAAGCCGTCTGCAGTTGGAACATGTACAGCAATGCGCCGATGTTGCGTTCGTTTACCGCGTCCATTGTGATCGTGTAGTTGGCACGTCCGCGACGGGTAAGGTTGTAACGGGTTGCGTACAGTTCGGTGTTAATAAGTTCCGCCATGGTATGTCCCGACAGGAAGTCGAGGTCGCGGATGGAGGACGTATTTTCGGGGATGGTAATGTCGCTTGCGAAGTGTTCCACTTCAAGGAAGGTGATTACCTTGTCAAAGGGTCCTTCGTTGTACAGTTGCACCTGGCTGTGCTGGTCGGTTACGCCCAGTGCCTTGACAGGGGTCTGACCTGCGTTTACCGTCTTGCCGTCGCGCGACACTTCCTTGCCGAGGCTTTCCGCCCACAGTTGAGCGTACCAGTCGGCAATGTACTTCAGTCTGTCGCTGTAGGGCATCATAACGCCGATGTTTTTGCCGTTGTTTATTTCGATGTATTGCAGCAGGCTCATTGCAAGCGCGGGGTTTTGCGCAATGTCGTCGCTCTTGCAGCGTTCGTCCATTTCCTTTGCGCCGGCAAGCAGTTCGGCAATGTCAATACCCACCACAGCGGCAGGAAGCAAACCCACGGGGCTAAGTTCGCTGAAACGTCCGCCGACGCCGTCGGGAATGTAAAACGTTTCAAAGCCTTCGTCGTGCGCAAGTTTGATGAGGTTGCCCTTGCTTTCGCTTGTGGTTGCAATGATGTGTTCGCGTGCCTTGCGACCGAGTTTTGCCGTAAGCATGTCCATCACGATAAGGTACTGGCTCATGGTTTCGCTGGTTGCGCCGCTTTTTGTAATTACGTTGAAGATTGTGTTGTCAACGTCGATGATGTCAAACAAAGCGTTCATCTTGTCGGGGTCAACGTTGTCCAGCACGTAAAAACGAGGATATTTGCGAGTTTTTTGAGGAAGTTCGTTGTAGTACAGGTGCTTGAGAGCGGTAAACACTGCAATCGGACCCAACGCGCTGCCGCCGATACCAAGCACTACAAATGCGTCGCATTTTGCCTGCACGCGCTTTGCCACCTTGTTGATACGTTCCACAACGTCGGCCTGGTCGTACGGACTGTCCATCCAACCTTGCATTGCCTTGCCGCGACCTTCTTCAACGCCTTTGTGCGCCGCCTTTGCCAAGGGGATGAGGTCGGTAAGTTGTTTGTCCGTGATGCCGTTGGCACCCAACACTTGTTCCATCATGTTGTTGTAGTTAAGTCTGATACTCATTTTTCGTTCTCCAACTAAAAATTTATCTTCCGTCGATGGTTTTCAATCACGACAAGCCGCATGCGCCCGTTTTACCCACAGCGCGAAAACTTTCGTGCATGGCGGCTCAACGCAACAGCCAGCGGCTAAGCAACACAGACAAAACTTTGTTTTGTCGTTGCCTGCGAGGTGAAGCAAAAAATTGACGTTTGCAGGCGCATATCGCCTACGGAGTTATTTTACCACGCACCGCAATTTTATGCAAGCGGAATACTTGCACTCATATGCAGTTTGCGCATACTTTTAACGGAAAATGTACAGTCAAATGCGCAATTACACACTGCATCTTGATATAAAACAAAAAAAATACGATTGACTTTAGATATTACGTCATTTATAATTTACCTATCTCTATCGAAAGAATTACTTCGGGGACATAACTGCCATTTACAAAGATGATGCACTTGTTGCCAAGTATGCCTACGACGCATACGGAAATTGTACTGTTCTGAACCCTGACGGAACAACAAATACAACAAAAACTTTTATTGGCAACATAAACCCGTTTCGTTACAGAAGTTACTATTTCGACATAGAAACCGGTTTGTACTACCTTATAAATCGATATTACGATCCGACCACAGGTAGATTCATCAATGCAGATAAACTTGAAAACCTTGAACCTGAAGTACTTGGCGGATTAAATCTGTTTTCATACTGTAGATGTAACCCGATAATGTACACTGATCCCGAGGGAACATTTGTTTTAACGCTCACTGCGTCATATTGGCTTCTATGGTTCCTAATCGGCGCAACGGTAATCACAGGCACAGCAATTATAGAAAACAATACACACATTATAAAAGATACCCTTGATAACTTATTTGAGTTTTCTTCAACCAATGCACCTAATGCTACAACAAGCACCGCAAACTATACACCTGATTTCAAGGGAATTCAAACAACGATATCAGCCGATATTTCAAATTACCTTTCGCAATTGTACTATGCAAAAAAAACGTATCAAAGAAAAAACGCTGCCAAAAGAATTCGTTTCCGCAAAAAAACAGATGCTCGAGATGCAGCCAAAAGAGCAGGAGGAGGAAAAAGTCCAATCCATCATCCACCATCATCAAAAGATCGCAGAGGACATTATCATCCAAATGTTCCAGGCTTCGAACAACATGACCACTACTATTACCCTATAATTATTCTTTTGCTTAAACTGATGGATGGAGATGACTAATGTTCAAATATACATTCAAGTGGCTGACGCGCCCCGAAAACGAAGAAAAACTACGCAACGCAATCGGCGAAGATTTTGACTTTGCAACCCTCGACCGCAATGGCGAAAATATACTCAACGGGGCAGTCGGCAACCGAAATTACAAACTAACAGATTGGCTGATTGCAAACGGTTTCGACGTGAACCGGACAAACAAGGACGGCACCTCGCCGATTGAACACGCCGCGCTCAATTCCGACACTGTATCATTGCAAAAATTAGTTGAGGCTAAGACTTTCCGCATGCGCAACGAGGACAACGCCTTGCACTACTGCGCCATGTACGGACCGACGGAAAACTTTGTGTTGCTTGTAAATGCAGGTTACAGACTTGACGACGTAAAGCACGAACGAATGCCCATACACTGGGCAATTCAACAACACCAAACTGAAATAGTCGATTACTGCCTTGCACATATGACGAATGGACAGTTGACAAAAGCAAACGACATCGAAAACTTACTTAACTGCGCCGTCGGTGAAGTCAATCCGAGAATAAAAAGTACAAAAGAATGTCTTATGTTGCTTCTCGGCAACAAAACCGTTTCCCGGACGCTCAGGCAAGATTCAATGCCGCTACCGCTGGCAGTCAGCGAAAAATCTTTCTTTGCGACCGAACAACTACTGGTTCACGGGGCTGACCCAAACTACACGGACGACGGCTTGTCAGTTTTGTTTATTGCAACCATGCGAAAACAGCCGCGTATTGCAAAATTGCTCATTCGTTACGGCGCAGATACCAATTTTATTTCGCCGGACAACATAAGCATTGCCGACCTACAAAACGAACAAATACGCAAACAATGCTTTATACAATGGTTTTATCCGTCGGATGAACCATCGGAAAATATCATCGTGACGGATTAAGTAAGTTTGTGGTTTACGAAACACATAACAAATTTTCACAGATAATTGCCGACAATTTACTCACAAAAGAACAACGTCGGCAAGTTATGCAAACAAAAGCATATTAAAATAACAGGGGACACTTGCGTGCGGCAAATGTCCCCTGTTTTATTTGTTATTTTGTAAATTTTTAGCAGTAATTTTTTGAAGTTATCGTGCGCTGATTTTACGACAAGTTGCAGAAAACTTTCCGACAAAAATCGGACGATTTTTTTGCGAAAATCCGGATATTATTTCGATGAAGTAAGAGATTTTTTCGGCAAAATGTCGGCAAAATCGCAGTACGTATTAAAAATTTCGTTACAAACTACGCAACGATTGCCCCACCGTACAGAGTGGCAAAATATTTGCCGATAGCACCGAAAAACGCACTATTTCCGACGTTTGGAACCGTCGCGCTTGCGACTGTACATCTGCTTGTCTGCACGTTGAATAAGGCTTTGCACGTCGTCGCCGTCACCACCGAATACCGAGTAACCTACGCTTACCGAAACGTCGTAATCGCTGTCGGAATTGTCGTTGAATTCGCTCACTTTGTCATGAATAAGGCTGCACACAATGCGTATGTCGTCGTTTTCTTCCAGTTGTTGCACCATTACAAATTCGTCGCCGCCGTAACGTCCGCAAATGCCGCCTGTAGTTTTGCATACGGCGCGGAGCGCGTCCGCAACAATCTGCAAAGTTTTGTCACCGTCGTAGTGACCGTACAGGTCGTTGATACTCTTGAAGTCATCCACGTCCAGAAACAGAAAGTACAACTTTTTGCCCTTGGGAAGCGAACGCACGTTGTTTTCCAGTTCGAGCAAAACTTTGCGACGGTTGTTTATGCCCGTCAGCGCGTCCAGCGAGATTTCGGTTTGCATCGAACTTGTAAAAACAAGCGAAAAGCCAAGCACAAACGAAGTCGACAAAATCGGCAACGGTTGCAACAGGTATTGCAACACGCTGCACACTATCGGCGGCACGACAAAGGACAGCATAAGCATGTAGTCCTCGCGCCTTGCGTAAACCTTGCGCGAAAACAGCCTGCACAAACTTATGCCTGCCGCCATAAACACGTAGCAGAAAGTAAGCACGTATTGCAACAAAAACAGCGGTCCGCGGCGGTACGCGCCTGCGGCGTCAAAATAGAAAAACCATCCGGTATTTACCGAAGCGCCTGCCAGCACGACAAACAAAACCAGCGGCAACATCGACAGCACAAACAGCAATTTGTTTTTGTACAGCAGTATTTTGTGAATAATCTCGGAAAACACCAACCACAGGTACGACGAAATGCCGAAGCACAAAAAGTACACACAGTTGATGACGTGCATCATTGCATGCGAAATATGCAAAACATCGTAAATGCCGAGTTGCCACACTATGTCCATCAAATTTAGTACGGCGGCGAAAAAAATGGAAGCAACAAAAACTTTGCGCTTGGCGGAATTTCCAAACGCCTCTTTGGAAACTTTTGCCGCCATAATAAACAACATTACCGCGCACAAAACATTTATCTCACAATACAGCAGTAACTTATCCATAATATTTTACTTGCAATCTGTTGCACTCGCATCCCCTTAACGAAGCGCAACTATCCCCTTTTGTAAATTTGTGTATGTAAATATATCATAAGTGATGTGAAATATCAAGCGTTATCAGGTAATTTCCATAAAAAAAATTTGTTAATTTATACCAATAACTACTCATATTGAACAAAATCACTTATCAAAGTGCGACAAAGATGAAACTATAATTACAAAAGACACCTTTATTTAACCTTGTTGGTACACCGCATACAATCCGTAATCCAAACTAAATCCGCATTTATTTTTTAGTGCCTTCTGTCGAGGCTGTTGTGAACAAACGCACCGTCGGTAAAAGAAAAATCGCGCAGGCAGCGGCAAAACGCAGTGTCGAAACCGACGTGTAATTTTTTTGAAAAATGTTTTGTATTTTTTTCGGAAAAATCGTTGACAAAACTTTCGTATGGTGCTAATATATTTGAGCAATGCGAGGAGCGTTGCGCAATTTAATATTCCTCTATAGCTCAGTCGGTAGAGCATGCGGCTGTTAACCGCAGGGTCGTTGGTTCGAGTCCAACTGGGGGAGCCAACAAAGAGATGTCTAATGTCAGGTATCTCTTTTTTGTTTTGTAAATGAGGCTCGAAACAACGAGCCTGCGCAGCACCGCAGCCAAACGCCATTTGTTTGGCGAGGAGCGCACAAAGGGCGCGACGCGTTAAGCCGACAGCACAGTGTGCTGTCGGTAGCCAAAGCGGGACACGAAGTGGACGGGACGTTGGTTCGAGTCCAACTGGGGGAGCCATGAAAAAGACAAGTCAGGTTGACTTGTCTTTTTCAATTAAATCCGACTTCGTCGGGTGAAATCTCACTGCGTGAGATGAAATCCCTTCGTGATGAAATCCGCTACGCGGGTTAAAAGGCTAAACCTATGGGGCGGTGCGATTTTGCTTTTATAAGAAACAGAAATACAACTTTAAAGCAGTTTAGGTTTTAACCAATGAAAAACCTACCTTTTAAATCTTACTAACGAAAAAGTCAGAAGGAGGTGGAACATAATGAAAAAATATTTTGAAAAAGCAAGTATTGCTTTAATAATTGCTATGATGTTCATTCTTGCTATTTTTGGTGACGCAGCAATGAAAACTCATACAAACGCCGATAATGTAAAATATAAAACGGCCGTGGACTATACAGTAGCCGAGCCGGAAGAGGACCCAAATCAAGAGTGGGATATAAGCCTTGACCAAAGCCTAAATCTTACACTTGGTCCGTGGTATTCGAGCGACGGCAAGTATGCTAATCCTACCATCCCGGTTTATACCATTCAAAAGACAAGAAGTGACACAGAAAATATGGTAATCCTCTTTTGTGGCGAGGGTTATACCAAAAGTCAGCAAAAAAAATTTATCAATGACGTCAAAAAGGTGTGGGAGGGCGCAATGCAGCACGAGCCATATCGTAGCTATGCAGATCGCTTTAACGTCTATGCACTTTGTACGGCATCGGAGTCTAGCTTTAACAACGGTGACAGTACGTTTTTCGACGTGGTTATTGATAAAAGTAGCGGTCCGATGATTGGACTAAGCAAGAGTATTAGTAAAAACCATATTTTCGAACGCTGTATTGGACCTGCATTTCTTGAGAAAATTCACGATGCGCATATTCCTAAAAAAACCGATCCAAATTCATCTTATTGGGTTGGTAATAATAGCCCTCTTAGTGAATATGAACCATTTTATTATGTGCATAAATATATCAATCAGTTTGCTGTGTTAGTCAATACGACTCAAGATTTTGGTGGTTCGCATAGAAATTATGAAAGAGGTATTCATTATCTTATAACTCCGGCTGATAGCGCACGTGCGCAAAAGACTTTTACGCACGAACTTGGTCACGGATTACTGGAACTTGGCGATGAGTACATGTCAAGTACTACGCAACAAACAGATCTTACGTCATTAAACGTGGCGCACACTCACGACCCGAACAACGTAAAGTGGAAACAGTTGTTAGGTTTCAGAAAAACTTATACATGTAATGCGTTAGGCTATGGCAATGCTTACAACTCAAGTTACGAATGCCTTATGCGTGATACCACCTATCAATTCTGTGAGGTATGTAAGTTGCAAGGCAGCAAGAGAATGTCGCAACTCATAGACGGCAAGAGCCTCTATGTTGCCGAACCGGAAGTCAAGAAATATACGGGTCAGTATTCTAAACCATCAGACTTTGCGGATACGACATATAACGGATATTATTATTTTGAAAATTATCGCAAAGGTGTTTTGCTAAGTGGCACTGATAAAAATAAATTCAACACGAGTATGGCGGGCGAGAAAATTCAACTCCGCACCATTGTTCAAAATCTTTCGGACACAACACAGCGCTATGTTACTATGAAATTGTGGATAAAGCATGCTGACGGAAGCGTTGCCACCACGAGAAGTGGGGACAAACTTGAAACATCGCAGATTTTCACTATTCCTGTATGGCGCGAAAAGAGCAAGTTTTGGCCAAAAGGTGCTTTGAGCTATGAAGGTAGCAACATGAATTCGGGATTGGAAAATTGTGAACTCATTTACCAAATCCCACTTGATGCCGACTTAAAACACGGCGATTATGTCGCTTTTGAAGTAACAGACAAAAGCGGAAATATTCTTGCTAACGACAACACCGAAACTCAAACTTATGCAAACATAAATATTGAGTACAAGTTCGAGGACGGAACTCCAATGCCTAATGCAAACAAAGCCACAATACCGATTGCGGTAGGTAGCCAACTTAATTGGACAGCGCCATCGACAATGTTTGGACATACGTTCGTTAGGGCAGAAGGACACGACCAAATAATGAATGGGAGCGGTCAAACCGTGACGTATTATTATACCAAGCAATCCAATGTTCATATCCACGACTGGGGCGAAGTAAAATACACTTGGACGAGCGACAACACTTGCAAAGCGGAAAGAGTTTGTAAGCACGACAACTCTCATATCGAAAGCGAAACGGTAACCGCAACAGGAACGACAATCACAGCGGCAACCTGCAAAGAAAAAGGCAAAATAAAATATACCGCTACTTTTGAAAATACTGCGTTTACTAAGCAAGAAAAGGAAGTTGATATCGATTTTACTCCACATACTTTTGGAGCGTGGAAAGACGAAATTCCTGCAACAACGGAAGACTTTGGCACGAAAGGACATAAAGATTGCACGGTTTGTGAAAGACACTTTGATAAAGACGGCAACGAAATTACCGAGCTTAGAATTGCCAAAATCGGCACACATAATGTAATAGTCAACGGCGAAAGTAAATTCTATAAGGAAGGCGAAAGTGTAACCGTAACGGCAGAAGATAAAGAAGGCAAAGAGTTCAAAGGTTGGAAAGACGAAAGCGGAAAAATCGTCAGCACAAACAAGAGTTATACCTTTACCGTGACGGAAGCAACAACCCTTACGGCTGTATATGAAGATAAGTCTTCGGACGGTGGCGAAATCACTCCGCCTGCTAAAAAGGACGGACTTTCGGGCGGCGCGATTGCAGGTATCGTAATCGGTTCGGTAGCGGTCGCAGGAATCGGCGGATTTGCTGTTCTTTGGTTCGCTGTCAAGAAAAAGACTTTTGCGGATTTAATCGCAGCAATCAAAGCACTATTCACCAAAAAGGAATAAGATGAACTAAACAAAACAAGACCATCACTCGATAAAACGGGTGGCGGTCTTGTTTTATTTGCACAAGGTAGCAAAAAGTACTTATCGTCCGACACGCTCCCGAAAAGTGCCTTAAAAACGAGATTTTGTCGTACACACGCATGAAAAAAAGACAAGTCAGGTTGACTTGTCTTTTTCAATTAAATCCGACTTCGTCGGGTGAAAAAATTCGGTTTATTTTTCTTTGCCACTATTACCCACACGGTTTTTCCGGCACGTCGCAAAACGGCAAAGTATTGACAAGTTGACGACTTAATATTATAATATTATTTACAGTACTTATTTTTTGAGGCAAAACATGAGAGCATTTTTCACAATACTTGCGGCGGCAGTTACGATATTTGTACTGATCGTTGTCGGCACGCAAATAGTCTCCTGCGTGCAGGATAAACAGAAAAGCGACGACATTGCAACGTCAAACACCGCAATCGACTGCACGGTAAAGTTTGAAACGCAGGAATACAACGAAACGGAAACACTGGTTTATGCCACGATATTTATCAAAAACATCGGCAAAACCACAGTAACTACATTTGACATTCAGGCTGTGTTTGTGGACGGCAACGGCAAGGAATTGCGATGGTTAGGCAACAGAATCGGCTACATCGTCGACAAATACCCCCAAACGGGCGGATTTGTGCTGACAGGCAATGACGGCAACGAAACAGGCGAAAAAACTTACGAACTCAAGACAGACCAACAGGCGAAACTCGGTAAGATTCACGTAAGAATGGAAAACGAACAAATGGACGGTTTGTTGCTGGGCGTAAAAACCACACAGATCAACAACAACGACGGAGTAACTCAGCTAAACAAAAAGTTCGATTTCCGCGGAGCAGGAACTTACACCGACACCGCCGCCACCACTACGCTACCCGTTGCGTTGTTGCCAAGCCGCACAAAGCAGGCAATCTGACAAGCGCGGCAAAGTTGCATCACCGACACGACAGTATCCGGGCACGGCGCTAGCTTGCCTTGCACCGCCGCCGACAGCATAAAAAAACCTATTACCTAAAACGCCCCCACACAGTCCGAATGCACTGATTTTGCATCACGGATTAACAGACAAGTAAACAACAAAAAGGAGCATTTATGGCAACGAATCTTAGCTTTTCTATCGGATACAACGTCAACGAAGCCGCATTTAAGCGTAATGCCGAACGACCTGACGGACAAAACGAACTATGGAACGACATTGTAATGCGTACAAATCCAATCGGATACAGCGCAGAAGCAAAGACAAAGATTTTTGAAATGTCGAAAGAATTGTCAAAAGACAAAACAAACTACATTGCAAAGTTCGGATACGCCATGATGGCTTATTGCTACATACATGGTTACGGCGTGGAGCCTGACGAAAAGAAAGGATTCAAACTTGCGGAAAAAGGCGAAAAACACGACACATTCGGTTTTTGCAAGTATATTGTCGGCGAAGCGTATTTCAACGGTACCGGGACGAAAAAAGACATCGAAAAAGGCAAAAAATATCTGTCGGAAGCCGCAACCAGAAATCCATATGCAACCTTGGCATTGGCTTTGCGTTACTTTTACGGGAATGAAGTTGAAAAAAGTTATTCCCAGGCATTTACCTTTTTTTTCACGGCAAACACTCACGGTGCCAAGAAGTGCGCATTTTACCTGGCAGAATTTTACAACAAGGGGCTTGGCGGCGTAAAAAAAGATTACAAAAAAGCATTTGAGTTTTATCTTAAAGCCTTAAACGAAGAAAACGACGCCGCTGCGGCAAAAGAAATCGGTAAAATGTTTGAAAACGGCACGTTTGGAAAGCCCGACTATCTGACCGCGTTAAAATACTACAAAGAAGAAGCGCGGCTAAATCCGTTTGTCGCAACAAGCACGTTTATAAACGAATACAAGTATTTTCCGTTCGGTGAAGAAAGTAAATACACCGACAGTCAGATACAAACGCTGATGTCGTCCGACAGTGAGAGCGAAATCATGTCAGTATTTTACTTGATTTCGGGAGATATCAAAACACAAAGACAACTTTTCAGAGTCGCAAAAAAACTTATGGATACCAACTCGTTTGCAGAAACGCTGGTAGCATACTTTAACTACAGTGGCATTGTAACACCCAAAAACGAAGATTACGCGATAGAACTTTTGCGTCACTCGGTCGCACTTGGTAACAAAATGGCAGCCAATATGTTGTACGCATTTACGTGCGACACAGACAAAGAAGAAGCGTTAAAATATCTTGATATGGCAGCGGAAATGAGCAATTGCGACGTTGTGGTTGACGGCAACATAAAAGTACCTGCGGGCTTGTTGAAACCATATTCAACAGCGATAAGAAACTATTTATCTAACATGATAAATAGCAAAGAGCCGGACAGTGCCAAAAAAGCATATAAAATAGCCGGCGAACTTTACGCAAAAGAAAAAGGCACCCGTAGCAAACTCGAGTCAACTCTCATTGCGCTTCTCGGCAACAACTACCGGTTTGGGACAACCGTAAAGAAAGACATTCCTACTGCAATCTACCTTTACGAACAGGCATTAAAAATCAACCCTCTCGATACCGCGGCACTGTTAAACCTTGGCAGAATTTATAAAAAAGGCGATGACGTGGACGTAAACTATGATAAGGCTTTGGATTACTTATTCAGAGCAGCAAACGGCGGAAACGCTAACGCTTTTTTCGATTTGGAATATGTTCTGTCAGACGGCGCACTGGAAAAAGCAAGTCCCAAAACAAGTTACGCTCTTTTGAGATATTGCGCCGAAAGTCAAAAACCGCAATCAGGTATTCTTAACAATTACGCGCTCTGTTTCTTAAAGGGTACCGGGACTGCAAAAGACGAAAAGAAAGCATTTGAGTACTTCCGGAAAGCAGCGGAATTTGCCGAAGAGGAAAATAACTTTTTCACTTTGTCCACAAAGAACTATGCTAAATGTTACATTAACGAAACAGGCGTAGACAAAGACGTAAAACGCGGAATTGCACTTTTGACGCGCTACGCAGACGAAGGTTTTTTGGCTTGCAAAGAAGCACTTGCCGACTACTACACAGAAGGTGAAATCGTCGAAAAAAATGTGGAAGAAGCCATATGTATTTACAAAGACCTTATTGCTCAGGACTTTCACGTTGACTATGCCTACGCACAATTAGCCATCTTGTACTTAAACGGAAACGGCGTAGCAAAAAACATAGACAAAGCAGTAGAATATTACAATAAAGGAATAGCGGCAGACGGTGAAAACTGCAACTGCTTGCTTGGAAGAATGTACCTGTATGGCGACGGCGTAGAAAAAGATTTTGCAAAGGCAATTTCGTACTTAACGAAAGCGGCAAAACTGGGAAGTGTCAACGCATACTATTATCTCGGCATTGTATACAAAGACGGGTGCGGCGTTGCTAAAGACTTGAACGAAGCAAAAAGATACTTCAAAATCGCAAGCGACGCAGGCGATACAGACGCCGCCGAAATGCTTAAAAAAATCAGCGGTTAATAAACCCCAATCGACAACACGGCGTTGCATAGCCTTGCCTTGCACCGCTGTCAACCACGCAAAAACACCGCAACAGCAAAAAATACGGCTGAACGCCGCACAACACGGAGCAGACATGTCACAAATTACCAAACGCGCACTTGAAGCGTCGCTGAAAAACGTACTGCGCACCAAGCCGCTTAACAAAATTACCATAAATGACCTTGCCGAGGACTGCGGCATAAACCGCATGACCTTTTACTACCACTTCAAGGACATCTACGACCTTGTGGAATGGGTGTGTATCGAGGACGCCACACAGGCAATTGCCGACAACAAGCACTACGACACGTGGGAACAGGGCTTTACGCAAATCTTTTACGCGGTGCGCGACAACAAACCCTTTGTCATGAACGTCTACCGCTGCGTAAGCCGCGAACAGGTCGAGCGGTACCTCAATCCGCTTGTGGACAAATTGATTGTCGGCGTTGTAGAGGAACAATCCGTCGGCATGGTTGTGCGCCAGGAAGACAAGGACTTTATCGCCAGAGTGTATTCCTACATATTTGTCGGCATTATGCTGGACTGGATTGCTTCCGACATGAAGGGCGACCCCGAAACAATCGTGGACAAACTGGCAACGGTAATAAAGGGCGACATTTATTCCGCGCTGACCCGCATGCGTGCCGACAAGTAGCAAATCGCACTGCGACAACGCGCCTTGACTTTGCCACTGCGCAACAAAAAAAGCAAACACAACCGCGGCGCAAAGTCCGCCACGCCACGAAAAGGCGACAAAAACCGCCGACAACCTGTCAAAAACTCGCCGAAATAGCGCAAATACATCAAAATCGGCGAAATGATAAAATTTTTTACAATTCTTTTGCCTGTGATAAATTGTTTATCACGGGCATTTTTTTGTCTATTGTAAAACTTAAAATGTCGATGTACAATGTAGCCACAAAACAAAGCAAGGCACACAAAAACAAGCCTTGTTACTTACGGAGGAACACATTATGTATTATTCGGCAGGAACTTACGAAAGTTTTGCGCATCCGGAAAAACCGCAAGGCGTAGACAAAAAATCGGCATACATCATCGGCACGGGTCTGGCAGGACTTACGGCGGCGTTTTACCTTGTGCGCGACGGTCAGATGAAGGGCGAACACGTACACCTTTTGGAAAAACTTGATCTTGCAGGCGGCAGTTGCGACGGCAGAAAGGACGTAACCAAGGGCTTTTACATGCGCGGCGGCAGAGAAATGGACAACCATTTCGAAGTTATGTGGGACGTTTTCCGCGATGTGCCCAGTATCGAAACACCCAATGTGTCTGTGCTGGACGAGTACTACCGGCTTAACAAGCACGACCCCAACTACTCGCTGTGCCGTGCAACAACCGATTGCGGCAAGGATGCCCACACGGACAAACAATTTAAGCTGGACAAGGCGTCGGCACTTGCGCTGTCCAAGTTGTTTATGACGCCCGAAGATCAACTGGAAGACAAAAAGATAAGCGACGTACTGCCGGACTCGTTCTGGAGCACCAACTTCTGGCTGTACTGGCAAACGATGTTTGCTTTCCAACGCTGGTCAAGCGCGCTTGAAATGAAGCGTTACCTGTGCCGCTACGTGCACCACATCGACGGATTGCCCGACTTCTCCGCACTGCGCTTTACCAAATACAACCAGTACGAAAGCATGATTTTGCCCCTTGTAAAGTACCTTGAAGCGCACGGCGTAACGGTGGAATACGGCGTTGACGTCAAAAACGTAGTCATACAGCAAAAAGACGACAAGAAGGTTGCCAAGCAGATTGTGTACGTCAAGGACGGCAAACAGCAGACAATAGACCTTATTGAGGACGACCTTGTGTTTGTAACAAACGGCTGCTGCACCGACACAAGCTGCTACGGCGACCAGACGCACGCGCCCGACCTCAGCAACATAAGAAACGGCGTAGGCGAATCGTGGGATTTGTGGAAAAACATTGCCAAACAAGCCAAAAACGGCGAATTCGGCAACCCGGACGCATTCTGCAGCGACTACGAAGCAACCAACTGGATGAGCGCGACGGTGGCAACGTCCAACGAAGAAATTATCAAATACATCATGAACGTTTGCAAGCGCGACCCGAGAAGCGGCAAAGTTACCACCGGCGGCATTGTGACGGTAAAGGACAGCACGGACAACTGGTATTTGTCCTGGACAATCAACCGTCAGCCGCAATTTAAGGCGCAGGACAAAAACACCGTGCTTGTGTGGGTGTACTCACTTAACACAAACCGCCCCGGCAACTACGTCAAGAAGGCAATGCGCAACTGCACGGGCGAAGAAGTTTGCCGCGAATGGCTGTACCACCTTGGCGTGCCGACAAACAAAATCAACGCCCTTGCCAAGGACGCATGCAACACCACCACTTGCTTTATGCCTTACATCAACGCGTTTTTCCAACCGCGCAAAAACAGCGACAGACCGCTTGTTGTACCGCAAGGCGCAGTAAACTTTGCATTCATCGGTCAGTTTGCAGAAACGCCGCGCGACACCATCTTTACAACGGAATACTCGATGCGTACAGGCATGGAAGCCGTGTACACGTTGCTTAACGTTGACAGAGGCGTGCCCGAAGTCTGGGGTAGTTGCTACGACGTAAGAGAGCTGCTTCGCGCATGTTACTACGCACTGGACAAGAAGTCGCTTGACCAGGTTAAGATGAACTTCTTTGAACGCCGCGCACTCAAAATGGTACTGAAAAAGACAAAAGGTACGGACATCGAAATACTGCTTAAAAACAGCGGACTTGTGAAGTAACGCAAGCAGTAACAATACGCAAAAATTAAGGTCTTTGGCACTACGCCAAAGACCTTTTTGTTACGAAAAATTAATACGTATTGATTTTTTACCGACGATTGCCACTTCGTTTGCAACGTTTAAGCAGTACCTGCGCTTCACTTGCAATCCCGTCGCCATGGCCCAGCGCACCGAGTTTTTCAGAGGTAGTAGCCGACACACTGACAGCGTTTTCCGCCACGTTAAGCACGGCGGCAAAAGCCTTTTTCATATTGTCGATATGCGGCGCGATTTTCGGTGCTTCGCACACGATTACTACGGAACAGTTGACAACTTCAAAGCCGTCTTTTGCAGCAACGTCAACACAAGTACGAAGCAAATCCATGCTGTTTGCGCCAAGATATCTGTCGTCGTCCACGGGGAAAAGGTGCCCGATGTCGCGTTTATTTGCCGCGCTCAGCACCGCGTCGCAGATTGCATGACATACCACGTCCGCGTCGCTGTGACCGACAAGAGATTTGTTAAACGGAATATCAACGCCGCCCAGACGAACGCCGTCACCCTCGCCGAAAGCATGCACGTCAAATCCTGTCCCTGTGCGGAAGTCCGGCAAATCGCCGTCGTAAGTTATTTTTTTGTTGCTTGTTTCGCCGTCAACAAAGTGAACGTCGCCGTATTTTGCAAAGTAAAGCGTGCTTTCGTCGGTAAAACTTTCGTCGATTGCATCGGCAAACGCCGCCGTAAGTTTAGCAAAATCAAAAATCTGAGGAGTCTGCACGGCAAGCAAATTTTCCCTACGTATTGTCTTTTTGCTTACATCGTCAACGTACCACACCGTATCCGTTACAGGCGTTGCAGGCACCGCGCTGCCAAACCGTTCCGCTTCGGCAAACAGTCGTTCGACAAGGGCGCGGCTGACAAAAGGTCTTGCCCCGTCATGCACGGCAACAACGTCGCAATCGTCGCTTACGGCGTTAAGTCCGTTAAGTACCGATTGCGTGCGGGTGTCACCACCCTCGGCAAAAATCGTGCCGTCGACGTGCGCGCCGACAACTACTATTTCGTCGGCAATTCCGCGAAAAGTGTCTACCGCGGCGGTCAGCACGGTGCCGTCAAACAGTGGCTCGGCAAGTTTGTTTGCGCCGTACCGCGAGGAAACGCCGGCGGCTACAATAACCGCGCTACGCATTGTCCACCATTATTTCGTACATGCTGTCCGCTTCGTCCTTTTTGACCGTTTCGCGCAAATCTTTGACGCGGAATGTCAACGCACCGCCTGCGAAGTGTACGCATACGATGTCGCCGATTTTAAGTTGACAACCGGGCTTTGCAGGGCGACCGTTTACGTCAATCTTACCGCCGTTGCATGCTTCCTGCGCCACCGTGCGGCGTTTAAGTATTCTGGATACCTTCAAAAATTTGTCCAATCTCATTTTTTCACCCGTCGCTTTACGCGACAAATTTTTTTATCGGCGTCGTTCAACGCGCAATCAACCGCCGTTCCACTTACAAAAATCACCGATGACAGGTAAATCATTCCTGTTTGCAAGCCGACAAGCATTTTGTTTATTATATCATTTATCTGCCCGATTTACAAGCGGTTGTAAATACCGACGGAAAATTTTGTAAAGCCGCCCCGAATATGTCTCATTAGCGCAGTCGAAGGTTTCCCCACTGAAATGGGGGAAGGCTGACTCTCAAGCGACAAAGTTAAACCACTACACTTTACAACATGACATATTAAAAACTTTAGGGTTAATGTAGTCATCACCAATAATTTTACTGGCGTAACGGCGGCTGATTATACGTTAAACCCCACCTACCCTGCATACAGCAAAAAAGGTGCGGACTTCGTAGTGTCCGCACCGTTAATTATTTGTTTTTACAGCCGCCTGTTTTCAGGCAGACCATCGCATAATGTCAGCGTTGCACACGACCGCTTGCGTCGCCGCCTGCCAGTGTTTGTACTTCCTTGACGGAAACCATATTGTAGTCACCCTCGATGCTGTGCTTGAGTGCACTTGCCGCCACGGCAAACTCGATTGCTTGTTGAGGATCGTAACTATTGCTCATAGCGTAAATCAGTCCACCGCCGAAGCTGTCGCCGCCGCCGACGCGGTCAACGATGCGCAACGCGTATTTCTTGCTGAAATAAGCCTCGCCGCCCGTGTACAGCATGCCCGACCAGTTGTTGTCGCTTGCCGAAATGCTTTCACGAAGAGTGATTGCCACTGCCCTGAAACCGAACTTGTCAGTCAGTTGTTTTGCGACGGAAACATAGCCTTCGCGGTTAAGTTTGCCCGTAGTAATGTCGGTGTCGGTTGCTTCGATGCCGAACACATCCTTGGCGTCCTCTTCGTTGGCAATGCACACGTCAACGTATTTACAAATCTCGCTCATGGTTGTACAGGCTTGCTCTTTCGTCCACAACTTCTTGCGGAAGTTAAGGTCGCAAGACACCGTAATGCCCATACTATGTGCCGCTTTAACTGCTTTAAGGGTTATTTCTGCGACGTTTTTGCTGAGTGCAGGCGTAATGCCGGTAAAGTGGAACCACGTTGCGCCCTTCAGAATCTTGTTCCAGTTGAAGTCGCCTTTTCCTGCCATTGCAATTGCGCTGCAGGCGCGGTCATAGATAACTTTGCTGGGGCGTTGACTTGCGCCCTTTTCGCAATAGTAGATACCTACACGCTCACCGCCGCGCACGATAAGGCTTGTATCCACGCCGAATTTGCGCAAGCTGTTGACGGCGGCTTGTCCTATTTCGTGTTCCGGCAGTTTGCTTACAAACGCCACAGGCACGCCGTAGTTTGCCAAAGACACGGCAACGTTGGCTTCGGCACCGCCGAATGTTGCTTCCAGATTGTCCGACTGCACAAAACGCAAATATCCCTGCGGTGCAAGTCTAAGCATCAATTCACCAAATGTAATTACTTTCATATTAGTTTCCTTGTTTGTATATTTGTTTGAAATTCTCCCGAGGCGCAGTTGTTGTAGCAATCGATTACGCAGATATTGTCGATCGGGAGCGCCTGATGCTCGCTTCGCGACGAGCATTTAGGTAAATGTATTCTTTTGTTTCAATTGCCGCCGTCGCTCAGATGTCCCTATCGACAACACCTGCGCACTCGATTGCAAGAGTTTGTTGCTTCGTTTCATTTTTTTTGCAATCAATGCGCTCGGGTAGTATTTGCAGTAATTACAAAACTTTCCTCGAGGAGCGACACTCGGGAAGAAAAACGGTCAAGGGCAACGTAATCCACAATGCTGTGCAATACTATTAACCCAGCCTTAATCTTACTGCAATGCGAAGTCGGAGATGAGTGCGTAGGACGGCAACAGGGCAGTGCGTCGCGACAGGCGCGCAAGCCGAGGCTTGACCATTAGAAGAAACAATTTTTAGTCGTCCATGTCAGGTGGCTTAGTGGCTGGATGGCGTGAGATACTATGGCGATGTTGCAGATTAACTACAACAACTTTTAGCAATGCGAGGTCGGAGCTTGCGTCAGATAGCCACAACAGGCGACGCGTGTGTTGAGGTAATGTACTACAGCGTACATGACGAAACCGCGCTAGCACGTAGTGGCTAGATGGCGTGAGATACGACCTCGCACACTTTGCGGCAGTTTTCAACAATGTCCCCTTTCATCATAAACGACCCACCTACGGCGTAGATTTTGTCAAAAGAAAGAAACTCTTCCAGGTTGTCGAGATTTACACCGCCCGTAGGAATAAACTTGACTTGGGGGAACGGTCCCGACAACGCTTTGAGTGCTTTTAAGCCGCCATACACGCCGGCAGGGAAAAACTTGATTATGTCAATGCCCAGTTCCAACGCCTGCATAATCTCCGTAGGGGTTACACAACCGGGGTAATAGGGCAACTTGTTGACCTTGCAAACGTTTGCCACACCCTGACTGAGCCCGGGTGACACGATAAACTTCGCGCCTGCTTCCACCGCTTCTTCGGCTTGTTCGGCATTGATTACCGTGCCTGCGCCGATGTTCATGTCGGGAAACAGTTTTACGCCCAGCGCAATTGCTTCCTTGGCGCACGCCGTGCGGAAAGTAATTTCCGCCGTATTGATACCGCCGTCGCGAAGTGCCTTCAGCGTAGGCTCGGTATCCTGCAAATCCTTGATTACAACTACAGGTATTACTCTGTCCATAGTAAAATCTCCGTCAACTTTGTAAGTAAAGCAAACACAGCGCGTTGCTTTGCGTAATGCTTCAAAGGCGTAACGACAACGTTTCCGCAACAACCGGGCGACGCCGGCGCAGCCTTGTTTGAAGCCGCTTCGCCGCCGATTTTTGTCGCATTTCAACGTCGCAGACGACTGCTTTGTCAGTCAGAATATCGCCCGTTTATTAAACACACGAACATCGACAAACACTACTGCATTTTACCGAAAGTATTATACCACCGCCGTCGCTGTCGTTCAATTGCAAAACTTATTGAATTAGTTTGCATTTCTTCTACAATACGCTTGAAAAAAATGCGAAAGACAGATATAATCGAAGTATGTTTAATTTTCTTTACAAAAACATCGACTTTGCCCACAAACTCGGCACGGCAAGCGAGCCCACCGACAACTACAACAAACACCTGCACACCGTTAACGAGATACTGTTTCTGGTCAAAGGAAACGTACGTTACAATGTGGAGTCCGAGTCGCGTTTTTTAAGCGAAGGCGACCTTATTCTTATACGCCCGGGCAAGTACCATTTCGGCGAAGTTTACAAGGAAAAACAGTACGAACGCTACGTGCTGAAATTTCCCGATTACGTTCTGCCGCCCTACCTTGCCGAACGTTTGCAAAGCCTCAATGCTTTTTTCGGCGACGCAAAAAAGTACGCGCTGATGTTCAACCAGTTAGACTCGTATTACGACAACTTTTTGCCCGAAGAAACCTACACGTTGTTTGTCTGCGAGTTGACGAAACTACTTATCATGATGTGCCGCGAAAATGTCGTGGCAACCACCGCTTCGGACAACTTCATTGCACGACTTACCGACTACATCGACGTGCACGTGCGACAATCTGTTTCGCTTGAGTCACTAAGCCGCGAATTCAACTTTTCCAAGTCTTACATTTCCAACGAATTTAAGCGCACGATGAAAATACCCGTAATGCAGTATGTGCGATACAAAAAAATAATTGCCGCACACCAGATGATACTTGCAGGCGAAAAAAAATCCGCCGTCGCGGAGATGTTCGACTTCAAAGACTACTCTACTTTTTACCGCTCGTACGTGAAGATTATCGGACACGCCCCCGGCAGCATCGAGAAGGACTGAATTTTCAAATAAAATTCTGCTTTTGACATGGATTAAGCCGGATGTCGCCGTGATAGTTTGTCACAACTTTTCAAAAATAAGATTTGGCATATTAAAACAAAAAACACCTTTACACAGCAAAAAGCACCGCGAACGATATCACGGTGTTTTTACTTTATTACTCAAAATATATTTTTGTAAATTGTCTTATAGCGACTACGGATATGTCATGTCGGACAAATCCGAAAGCTCAATTGAATGTTACTTCTTGTCAACAACAATTTTCACAACAACTATCAGACAGGCAATTAAATCATGTCAACGGTGACAGTCATGTTGCCGCCCTTGTGACAAACATTTTAACCACAAATAATTGAAAAAAGGTTGAAACACATTGCGACTGGCACAAATTACCACAACCGGACAAGACTTTCAAATAACTAATGGGTTGATGTATTTCACATCACAAGTACAAATTTTCTACGGTATATTTATTGAAGTGCAACTCGGCACAGTTCAAAAATATTCAAGAAAATGCAGACTCAAAAATCGAAATAATTTTCGCCACAAAATTTTTGTGAGGGCGCAGATTGGTGCAGATTGGCACAGCAGGGACGGTTGCGCGAAAGAAAAACACTACGCCACGAAGCACGGGCGTGTACCGGGCTGAGTGCCCCTGCGGGGGATGCCGAGGATGCGACACCCCGGCGAAAGTCTGTTAGATGCGGCGAGTAGCCGCACCCTCATAGTCCGACCGTAACAGGGGCGTCGGCGGTCAGCACAAAGAAGTGCTTTTCTTCGACTGCGTGCCTCCGCTGTTGCGCGTGTGGTCGGATATGCGTACACGACTTGAGCGCAACCGTTCACGCAGTGACAAGATGTGCTAATATGCGCCCTCACAACCTAAAATGTGGCGGGCAACATAGATACCACTCGCCGACGCATGCGACAAACTGTGCGTAACGCCGCTGCCGTCGCCAATCATATACAAGCCCTTGTGCTTGGTTTGCAGGTCATTGTCGATGTCAACCTGCATGTTGTAAAACTTAACTTCCACGCCGTACAGCAGGGTGTCGTCGTTGGCTGTACCGGGAGCGATTTTGTCAAGGGCGTAAATCATTTCGATAATTCCGTCCAGTATGCGCTTGGGCAAGGCAAGGCTCAGGTCACCGGGGGTTGCCTTCAGCGTAGGTACCACATTACCCTCTTCAATGCGCTTAGGTGTACTGCGGCGACCGCGAATAAGGTCACCGAAGCGTTGCACCAGCACACCGCCTCCAAGCATGTTGGACAGCCTTGCAATGCTTTCGCCGTAACCGTTGCTGTCCTTGAACGGCTCGCTGAATTCCTTGGCAACAAGCAACGCGAAGTTGGTGTTGTCGGTGCGTTTGCCGTCGTCGCTGAAACTGTGTCCGTTGACGGTAACAATGCCGTTTGTGTTTTCCGTGACGACAATTCCGCGCGGATTCATGCAAAACGTGCGCACGTTGTCCTCAAATTTTTCGGTACGGTACACGATTTTGCTTTCGTACAGTTCGTCAGTCAGGTGCGAGAAAATTTCCTGACGAAGTTCCACGCGCACGCCGATGTCAACACGGTTGGACTTGGTACCGATACCCAGTTTTTCGCAAACGTGTTCCATCCATTTGCTGCCGCTGCGACCTACGGAAACAATACACTTGTCGCAGACGTAACTTTGTTTGGCTGTGGCAACGATGTACTTGTCGCCGTCCTTGTCGATGTCCGTCACGGGCGTGTCGAAGAAGAAATCAATTTTGTCCTTGAGGTAATTGTACAAGTTTTCAAGCACTATGTAGTTGACGTCGGTGCCGAGATGGCGCACTTCGGCATTTAACAGGTTAAGTTTGTTTTGCATGCAGATTTTTGCGAAACGAGTGCCTGCCGTGCTGTACATTTTTGTATGCTCGCCACCGAAACGCATGTTGATGCTGTCGACGTAGCGCATAAGTTCCGTCGCGCGGTCTTTGCCGATGTAGCGATACAGACTGCCGCCGAAATCGTTGGTGATGTTGTATTTGCCGTCGGAAAACGCGCCTGCACCGCCGAAACCCGACATTATGGAACAGGTCGGACAACCGATACAATTTTTGATGCGAACGCCGTCTATCGGGCACCTGCGCTTTGCAAGCTCGTGACCGCTGTCGAATACGGCAATGGATTTGCCGCTTGTTGCCAGTTCGTATGCGGCGTAAATTCCGCCGGGACCTGCCCCGACGATGATGATGTCGTACTGTTTCATAATTACCTCCGAGTGTGAATGAAATACACTTTTAATTTTCGTTAGCGCCGCGCATAGAGCGGCAAGTTGATTATCGGATACGTTTACAGGCAGTCTGCCCGACCAAACGCACCGTTTTGACTTATAAGTCGCTTTAACAACTTTCGTTTTGACTTTTTTACAGTCTTAAGGTTGTCAATTTCTGTCAATCTCACCACCTACCGGATTTTACGGCGTAGATGAGTGCAGATAATGACAACCGGCATAATGCCGCGACATACTGACCCGAAACCAGTCTATCCTGCGCCGCAGATAGGTGCAGAGGGCGGCAACAGTTGACACCACACGATATGAACGGACTGCCGTCGGCTGTAATAAAGACGTAATAATAGTCGCCCCACCGGCGAGGTGCGTAGTCATTAGATGTGCTTATATACGCCGTAAAATCACGTAGCCAAGGGGCGACAAGATGCACCTGTCCTTGTACTCGCGCCCTGTCAGCAAATCCCGATAGGTGTCGGGTAATGTCAGTTCGTAGTCCACCGAGCCGCGGTTTACGGCTACAACCGCTTCCGTGCCCGAGGCAGCGTCGTTGCGACGGAAAGCATATACTCCCTTTTCCGCAGCAAGTTCCGAAAAGTCACCGTCGCTGAACACAGGCAAACTGCGTATTTCGCCGAGCCTGCGGTAGAAGTCCAGCAGCAGTTTGTTTTCCTTGCCCCATGGGTAACAACCGCGGCAGAATGGGTCTTTGTAACCTTCCATGCCCACTTCGTCCCCGTAATACACGCACGGAAAGCCGAAAAAGGTGTACTGCAACACGGCAGCCGTTTTGAGCATTTTGCAGCCGTGGCGATACTCGTCGTCGGTAAGTTTGACAAGAGACATCGCTTCTTTGCCGACGTTGTCCATGTTTTTGCCGGCAAGATTGGTAAGAATACGGACGGTGTCGTGCGTACCCAGAATGTTCATAAGGTTGTTGCGCACAAAGGGCGGATAGTTGTTGACCAGGTCGAACACAGTGCGCGACAGCGATTGTTCGTTACCGCTGCGCACAAAGTCGATAATGCCGTTCATAAGCGGGTAGTTCATTACCGAATCCAGCTGACTGCCGTCCAGGTAATGGCGGCGCACGCCGTAGTCTATTTTGTTGCTGGCGTCCTCCCACACTTCGCCGATGATTGCCGCCTGCGGGTTTTCCTTTTTTGCCGCGGCGACAATTTTGTCAAGCATACAGTCATCGATTTCGTCCACAACGTCAAGCCGCCAACCGCTTGCACCGCGTGCAATCCAGCGACGAACAATGCCGTTTTTGTCCGTAAAGTACTTTTGTGCACTTTTGCTGCGGGCGTTGATGCGCGGCAACGTGCGGAAATTCCACCAACACTCGTAACTGCCGTCGGGACGGAAGTTGAACCAGTCGCGGTACGGACTTTTCGGGTCGCGATACGCGCCTTCGTTGCCGTACTTACCCTCGCGGTTGAAATACTTACTGCTGCTTCCGACGTGGTTGAACACACCGTCAAGGATTACATGTATACCCAGATTGTGAGCCTCGGCGCAAAGCCGTTCGAAGTCCTGCTGTGTGCCGAACATTGGGTCGATTGTTTCGTAATCCTCGGTGTCGTACTTGTGGTTGCTGTACGCCTTGAATATGGGGTTAAGATAGATTGTGGATACGTTGAGGCTGCGAAGGTACGGCAATTTGGAAATTACGCCCTCGAGATCGCCGCCGAAAAAGTCGCGGTTGAGCACCACACCGTCCTCGTCGCGAAAATAGGGTTGCTCTCCCCAATTGCGCATAATTTTGTCCTCGTTGGGGACGGTTTTGCCGCTTGCGCAAAAGCGATCGACAAAAATCTGATACATTACGCCCTTGTTGAGCCAGGTCGGCGTTTGGTAAATCTTTTTGTAGACGGACAGTTGGTAGGGGCGGACGTTGTCGTAAAACAGCGACGGGCGGCGATTTTCGCCCATGCCGATAAAGTGCTCGTAGGTTACGCCGTCCATGACAAAGTAGTAACGGTACAGACCTTTTTTCAGGGAGAGTTCCGCCACGTAGTTATCAAAACCGTTGCCGCTTTCGTCGCGGTGCATAGGGTAGTCGCAGGTAAAACTGCCGTTGTCGTCGTACACGCGCATTGTGACGGAGGACGGATTGACTATTTGATTGATTTGCAGTCTTACGCCGAAAGGCATATCTTCGGCAACTGCGCCGACGACGCTTTTGAAAAACGGGTCGATGGGGTTGTACTTAATGTAGGTCATAAATTATAATTTTGAGCAATCTGCCATTACAGGCATTTTACAAATCGTAGCAAAATTGTTTAGCACGAGAGCATTTACTTAATCGACATATATAGTTTTAGCAGTGTTAGTCAAAATACGTCATACCGAGCGCAACGCAGTGAAGTCGAGTGTATCTCGCGGAAGCGCCATTACAAAATCAACGCCGAAGTACGTTAGTTGATGTATGGGGTCCTGCCGAGGAATTGCCAATATGGGAACGGCTGATGCCTCGCGCCGCTTCGCCTATTGTAGTTTTATGGTAGGTACGCTTCCCAGCCGCAGGCTCGCGGTGATGTCCCT
>ERZ1673738.1917-NODE-1917-length-29082-cov-10.018948_pt1 | contig 29082 bp, 29 predicted proteins | sample MGYA00580198_ERZ1673738 | MGnify/ENA primary metagenome ERZ1673738 (study PRJEB41218, sample SAMN15661784) | gut metagenome | host: Homo sapiens | place: Canada: London | collected 2015-08-20/2019-03-30 | study: EMG produced TPA metagenomics assembly of...
GTCAGGGCTTTGTGATTTTTTAAGAATAAGAGAGTTTTGACACACCCTCCTCTTTGTTGTATTTTGTTGTTTCCCTTTCAGCAGGCTTGTCTGACTCTCAGGTTGTTATACGTTGTACTTATTGTTCAAGTTGTTTTCCCTATATTCAGCAAAAAGACCCAGCTAGAAGCCGCAGCATAAATTATTAACGAATAGATTAATGTCCGATTAACGGCGATTCATGTGAAAAATGCTGGCGGCTTGCCCACCATGTTCCTCCATGAACAGGTCGCCAGTATTTCCGTCCTTCTATGTGTCCCGACAAGTTTTTCCGCGGATTTTTCCTCCAAAATTTGCCGTTGTCGTAAAAATCCCATACCTTTGTAAAAAATCAAAGTTATGCGAAATTCAGAAGAACGATATATCAGTTTGCTGACCGATTTCGGTTTCAAGCGCGTCTTCGGCACTGTTCCCAACAAGGACTTGCTCATCGACTTTCTCAACTCCCTCTTTGATGGCGAGCAGGTCGTAAAGGACGTGACGTTCCTCAATAGCGAGCATGTCGGGGATATCAGTTCCGACCGCAAGGCCATTTTCGACGTCTATTGTGAGAACGAGCAAGGCGAGAAGTTTATCGTCGAGATGCAGAATGCCTATCAGACTTTTTTTAAAGACCGTTCTCTCTACTACGCAACCTTCCCGATTCGTGAGCAAGCCGAAAAGGGTGACGTATGGGACTACCAGCTCAAACACGTCTATGTGGTAGCTTTGCTCAACTATAAGATGAGCGACTCCGCCTTCTCTCCTGACACTATCAACCACGATATTGGCCTGCTTGACAAGCAGACTCATCGCGTGTTCAACGACAAACTAACCTTCAAATACGTCGAAATCTCGAAGTTTGACAAGTGTTTGGAAGAACTAGAGTCCAACTACGACAAGTGGCTCTATGTCCTTCGCAACCTCTCCCGCCTCGATAGTCAACCTGACTATTTGCGCAATGAGATTTTCAACCGTCTGTTCTCCGAAGCAGAGATAGCTCACTTCTCCAAAGTGGAGCTCCGCGAATATGAGGACAGCCTCAAAGCCTATCGCGATATCAAAAACTCGTTGGATACTGCAAAAGCCGAAGGCCTTGCTGAAGGATTTGGCAAGGGGCGTGTTGAAGGTCACGCCGAAGGTCGTGCCGAAGGCCTTGTTGAAGGTCGTGCCGAAGGTCGTGCCGAAACCCTTGTAGAGGTCGCCAAAAACCTCTTGTCAATTGGTACACCGATTGAAAGTATCATGAAGGCGACAGGCATGACCGAGGACGAAATCAAGGATTTGGCCTAACAAATTCACCATGTACTAACAAAAACCATGTCCCCATCCGAGTGGCGGCATAGCGCAGAGCGATACTGCGATGGGGAACAATGTCGTATTAACGTCCGAATGAAGTTTGTCCAAAATATTAACAAAACTCCTTCACTGTCGTATCTTCGGTGATAGCCAGGTCGCCCAGACTGATGTCCGTCACGGCTTGGTTGCCCTTCCCGTTGATCTTGATCGACTTGATGGAACCGTGCGTCACCTCGTAGGGCGCCACGATGCTTGCCCCCGCTTGGGCCTCCTGCTTGGTGAGATAGACCGGAGCCTTGCCGAGATTCGCCGAGACAAACTTGTTGTAATCGCTGCGTCCATTGCGAGCCCCACCGAAGGCGAGCTTCAGATAAGGTGTCAGCACCTGATACATACGAATGACGTTCGTCCACTTCATGCGCTGTTTCTGCTGACCATTGGTCTTCGCGTTGGTCGTCTGAGTGATCTTCTCAGACACGACGGTCTGACCACCGTTCTGCTTGAAGGTAAAGCTACCTACTGAACCCTGGAGTTTGGTTAAGATACCATTGAGTCTTGCCATAATTGTAAAGTTTTAAAAATTTGAAAATGTTTTGAGTTGGGAGCATTCTCCCTTATTCCTCCCTTGCTTCTTCTATTGTTCCCGTATCGTTTCCGTATTGTTTCCGCTTCCGGAAGCGAGAACGATAGGAGAACGATAGGAGGACGATACGAGAACAATACGGGATTGATACGAGATCGATACGGAAACGATACGAGACCGATACGTAACCGAATTGTTTAGCCGCCGTTCTGCGGACTTGGTGGGACTGCGATTTTGTTTCATTGCCTTGAAAGTTTTTGAAGTTGATAATGATTCTCTTTGTCAGCTGCGTTGCTGATAACAATTGCAAAGACAATGCAAATGAGCGCAATGAAAGCGTGCTTTCAAATTGCCGAGTGCAGCTTGTCTTATGCAAAATTACGAAATGGCGCAACCGAATGCAAATCCATTCATAACCGTTTACAATCTGTTTACAATCCATTCATAATCCATTCATTCCGTTCGCAATTCATTTACCCATTTTCTCATAAATAACCAAAACCGCATTATGAACGACGTAAAAATTAGCATCTACGACAGTATCGTCCAGGTTCTGCCCAACGCCACAAAGGCCGTACAAAACTTCAATGGCGACCAGTTTGCCGAGCAAATACTCAGCAAGCAGGAAGACGCTGAAAACAGTTTTTCCGATGCCGAATCCCCCGAGGTCGACTCCCCTGAGGCCAGGAAACTCGCCCTCTATATTGGCGAGGAATGCCTCCCGGCCTACCTCGCTCAGATTCGTGACTGCAACAACGCCACAGAGCTTGCCTTGCTTGTCGTGTCCATGCTCGATCAAGAGACCAAGCTCACCGAGGATGTTGTCGTAAGGTATAGCTTCATCCAGCTCCTGTTGCCCTTCGCCATCAAAATCACTTCTGGAAGAAGCGTGAACAACATACGCGCCCGCATTAATGATGCTTTGATCGCGCGCCGTAAGTCTCACCCCAAACATTAATCGCCATGATCGGAATAGAGATAATGATAGCTCAAATAGCTACTGCGGCATACTTTGGCTATAAGCAATGCAAATCATCTGAACGACGTCACAGGAGTCCTTTTGACCTGTTTTTTGAAGCTCGCGCCTCGGCATCAACCGAAGCCTTAGCAAAAGAGCAGGAAACCCCGTCTTCCAAGGCGGAGCAGTTGGAGAAACCACAGGCGAAGCCATCTGATGCCGTTTTGGAAGAACGCATCGTCCAGGCCGTCATCGACAATCTCAGGCAGTACAAAGATCCACAGATCATCATCAACTTCTTCGGTGGCAATCATATCGTGGCCCCCAATGCCCAGGAAGCCTATCAGCAGTTCCATTCCTCCTCTAAAAAAAGCAAGAACGCTGAATGATGCTACAAATATACTAAATAATATTAACAACTCAGGTGTTAAAGATGATAGACATCATTCTGATGGCAAACAAAAGTATTAATAAACGATAACGTTCGATTAACGGTGATTAATGTAACAACCACCACAACATTTATGTTGTCATATTAATCGTAAGAACAAAAACAATTATATTATGAGCATTTTTGCAGGAAAAACTTTAATGATTACTGGTGGAACAGGTTCCTTCGGTAACGCAGTGTTGAATCGCTTTCTCCGTACAGATATCGGAGAAATCCGCATCTTCTCCCGCGATGAGAAGAAGCAGGACGATATGCGTCACGAATACCAGGTGAAATACCCTGATGTGGCCCATAAAATCAAGTTTTTTATCGGCGATGTACGCAATTTGCAGTCGTGCCGCAATGCCATGCCTGGCGTGGATTACATCTTCCATGCCGCAGCATTGAAGCAGGTCCCGAGCTGTGAGTTCTTCCCGATGGAGGCCGTTAAGACCAATGTCATCGGCACGGACAATGTCCTGACTGCCGCCATCGAGGCTGGCGTAGGTGCCGTCATCTGCCTCTCCACGGATAAGGCCGCCTATCCCATCAACGCCATGGGTATCACCAAGGCCGTGGAGGAGAAGATCGCCGTCGCCAAGAGTCGTTACTCTGGCAAAACCAAGATCTGCTGCACTCGCTATGGCAATGTGATGTGTTCCCGTGGTTCTGTCATTCCTTTGTGGATAGACCAGATTCGTAGTGGCAACCCCATCACGCTGACCGAGCCCAAGATGACCCGCTTCATCATGTCGCTGGAGGAGGCCGTCGATCTCGTCCTCTTCGCCTTCGAGCATGGCCACAACGGTGACATCCTCGTGCAGAAAGCTCCTGCCTGCACGATCCAGACCCAGGCCGAGGCCGTTTGCGAGCTCTTTGGAGGCAAGAAGGAGGATATCAAAGTGATCGGCATCCGCCACGGAGAGAAAATGTACGAGACATTGCTCACCAAGGAGGAGTGCGCCAAGGCCGAGGATATGGGCAACTTCTACCGTGTACCCGCTGACAACCGCGGTCTGAACTATGACAAGTTCTTCAAGGAGGGCGACACCAAGCGTTCCGAGATCGAAGAGTTCAACTCCGACAACACCTACCGCCTGAACCTTGAGGAGACCAAGGCTAAAATCGCCTCCTTGGAGTATATTCAGAAAGAATTGAAAGGCGAGGGCAACTTCGTGCAGTAATCTTTCGAACACAGACTTCAAAAGTTTTACGAACACTGATATAACGGATCTAACAGATATTTCTAAATCCGTGTAATCCGTGCAATCCGTGTTCGCTAATAGAACAGTGGTGTGCAATCTGTGTTCAAAATATAAACGACATGCGTATATTAGTAACTGGTGCCAAAGGCTTCGTCGGCAAGAACCTTTGCGCCCAACTCAATAACATCAAAGACGGCAAGGCCCGTTGCTACGGCGACTTGACGATCGAGGAAGTCTTCGAATACGACCTCGACTCCACCCCCGAACAACTCGATACATGGTGCAAGGAGTGTGACTTTGTGTTCAATCTCGCTGGCGTCAACCGCCCCAAGGACAATGACGAGTTCATGAAGGATAACTTCGGCTTCGCCTCCACTTTGCTCGACACGCTGAAAGCTCATAAGAACACTTGCCCCGTGATGCTTTCCAGTTCCCAACAAGCCTCCTTGACGGGCCGCTTCGGTAACAGCGAATACGGTCGCAGCAAGAAGGCTGGTGAGGATCTGTTCCTGGAGTATGGTAAGGAAACAGGTGCCAAAGTATTGGTGTATCGTTTCCCCAACCTCTACGGCAAATGGTGCCGTCCTAATTATAATAGTGCCGTAGCCACCTTCTGCAACAACATCGCCAATGACCTCCCCATTACCGTCAACGACCCGTCGGTAGAACTCGAACTGCTCTACATCGATGACCTTGTCGAGGAAATGATCCACGCCTTAAAGGACGAGGAGCACCATTGCGAGTTTGACGGCCTGGAAGTGCTTCATTCAGCAGATGGAAAGTACTGCTATTGCCCTATCACTCACAAAGCTACGCTTGGTGAAATCGTGGCCCTGCTCCATAAGTTTGCCGATATGCCCAAGACCTTGATGATTCCCGAGATCCCTGCCGACTCGTTTGCCAAGCGTCTCTATAGCACCTTCTTGAGCTACTTGCCCAAAGAAAGAGCTATCTTCGATTTGAAAATGAATGTTGACCAGCGTGGTTCGTTCACCGAACTTGTCCACACCCTCAACTGCGGACAGGTAAGCATCAACATCTCTAAGCCGGGTATCACCAAAGGTGAGCATTGGCACCACACCAAGTGGGAACAGTTCATCGTCGTCTCGGGCCACGGTCTCATCCAGCTCCGCAAGGAAGGCACCGACGAAGTGTTGAACTATGAAGTTAGTGGCGACAAAATCCAAAGTGTCATCATGCTCCCTGGTTACACCCACAACATCATCAACCTCTCCGACACCGAAGACCTCGTCACCGTCATGTACTGCAACGAGATATTCGATCCGAACAGGCCCGATACCTACTTTGACAAAGTCGAAAAATAACGAACACAGATTACACGGATTAAACGGATTTTTAATGCCACGAGTAAGCTTGTAATCATAGATACATAAGTGACATGTTGTATAATAAGGAACAGAGCTACGCAATAAATGGTGCAGCTATGCATGTTTACAATGTTTTGGGTCCTGGATTTCTTGAAGCAGTATATCAGGAGGCTCTCGAATTGGAATTTAGAAAGCGCGGAATTCCTTACGAAAGAGAGAAGGAGTTGAAAATATACTATGAAGGAAAGGAATTGCATCAAACTTATAGGGCGGACTTTGTTTGTTATGGCAACGTTATGGTAGAGTTGAAAGCGGTTGCTCATTTAGATGATGCACATAGAAGTCAAATCTACAATTATCTAAAAGCAACTGGTCATAAACTTGGATTACTGTTTAATTTCGGGCATTATGATGGATTAGAATGGGAGCGTAAGCTCTACTAATCCGTTTTATCCGAAAAATCCGTGTTCGTAAAAAATAAAATATATGTTTTGAATTCCCCAAGGAATTGAGAAGTATAAATCTGTATTATCTGTTCAATCCGTGTTCGAAAAAAATACAATTCATGTTTTATGGAAAAGCAACCAAAATTTGATTATTCCGACATAAAGTTTAAAGATAATGGCAAATTAAAGCTCATTATCGTTGTCGGCACGCGCCCCGAGATCATCCGTCTCGCCGCCGTCATCAGCAAGTGCCGCCAGTACTTTGACGTGATTCTCGCCCACACAGGCCAGAACTACGATTACAACCTCAACGGTATCTTCTTCAAGGATCTGAAGCTCGCAGAACCCGAGGTCTATATGGATGCTGTCGGTGACGACCTTGGCGCTACCTGCGGCAACATCATCAACTGCTCCTACAAGCTCTTTGCCCAGACCAAGCCTGACGGCGTACTGGTCCTTGGCGACACCAACAGCTGCCTCAGCGTCATCGGAGCAAAGCGACTCCATATCCCCATTTTCCACATGGAGGCCGGCAACCGCTGCAAGGACGAGTGCCTGCCCGAGGAGACCAACCGCCGTATTGTTGATATCATCTCCGACGTGAATATGGCCTACTCTGAGCACGCAAGAAGATACCTCGCCGACTGCGGTCTGCCCAAGGAGCGCACCTATGTCACAGGGTCCCCCATGGCAGAAGTCCTCCACAACAACCTCGCCGATATCGAGGCTAGCGACGTCCACCAACGCCTCGGTCTGGAGAAAGGCAAGTATATTCTCCTGTCTGCCCATCGCGAGGAAAACATTGATACCGAGAAGAACTTCCTCTCCCTCTTCACTGCTATCAACAAAATGGCGGAAAAGTACGACATGCCTATCCTCTACAGTTGCCACCCCCGCTCCCGTAATCGTCTTACCGCCTCAGGCTTCCAACTCGACCCACGTGTCATCCAGCATGAGCCCCTCGGCTTCCACGACTACAACTGCCTTCAGATGAACGCTTTCGCCGTCGTCAGCGATAGCGGCACCCTTCCCGAGGAATCCTCTTTCTTCACCAGCATCGGCCATCCCTTCCCCGCCATCTGCATCCGAACCTCTACCGAGCGTCCTGAGGCCATCGACAAGGGCGACTTCATCATTGCTGGTATCGACGAGAAATCATTGCTTCAAGCCGTTGATACTGCAGTCGCGCTCTGCCGTGACGGCCAGTATGGCATCCCCGTCCCCGACTATGTGGACGAGAATGTCAGCACCAAGGTCGTGAAGATTGTACAGAGCTACGTCGGTATCGTCAATAAGATGGTGTGGCGTAAGTTCTAACGTACGTGTATAATATCATCACTTACATTAATGTCGATAGACATCATTCTGATGGCAAAAAGTATTAACGACAGATTAATGTTCGATTAACGGCGATTAATGTGAAATATCGGTGGCGGCTTGCCCGCCACCCACATTACTCCACAATTATTTACGTCCCCAAATTGATAGCACTTCCCAATAAAGATTTTAAGTCTTCCGATATTACCTTGCAGCAGATCATGAACGTCACCACCAAGGTGGAAATGCTAAAGGTCTGCAAAAAGTTCGACCTGTACGTCAGTCCCAATCTTCGGAAAGACGAGACCAGCCGCAGAGTCGCTTTGGAAGTCCTGGATAATCCCATAGAGATCCTCAGCAGACTCAGCAAGACCGAACTCCAGATTCTCGACGAGTTTGTGCGCGGCGGCGACGACACCTATGTGGTGCGCAAGCAACGCAAGACCCCTTACATCCTCCAGAAATACCTTCTCGTTGTCACCTATTGTGACGATGAAAAGAACGAATGGCATATGCTCATGCCTACGGAACTCCGTGAGTCCCTTGCTCCGAGCCTCCCATTCTTCTTAGACTGTGCGATGAAAGGTGTCAAGACCCCCTCTGCCAAAGAACTCAGACTCATGTCCGCCTTACAGTGCTTCGTGGGAGGTGACTAATGTGGTACGGAATAATCTCTGGTGTAACTAATAAAGGATAAAGGCCAGATTTCCAATGAATCTATACGCGTGTTCTTCTTGAAAATCAGTTGAGAAACGGTTTACAATTAGCTCTCTTAAAAATGACTGCCCCTGCAGACTTTTTTAATTTCGATTACTTCTCTAAGTTTTTCGACAAACGCTTGAAGAATAAAAAAGGAGGAGGACGCGATGGTCTTACACCATCAGCGTTTTGGAAGAATTCTGTCTCAAGCCTGGACTTTATTGCCAAACGTTGCCTTGATGGAACCTATAATTTTTCACCCTATAAGGAAAAATTGGTTTTAAAAGGACGGTCTAAGCTTCCTCGTGTACTTTCCCTGCCATCCATGCGAGACAGACTAGTTTTGGGAGTCCTTAACCGGTATCTTCAGGAGGTCTTCCGCGAAGCAGTTAATCATGATGTCCCAAATCTGTATATGAAAGAAATAGGTGATTTTCTTTCTGTGAACTCATCCAAAAAGATTTATTTCTTGAAAACAGACATCAAAAGTTTCTATGATACAATCTGTTTGAGTCTCCTGTATGCCAAGTTGGAAGAAAGATTGGATGCCCCTATTTTGCAGTTGATGAAGTCAGCCATAGAAACCGTTACGGTGTCTTCTGATTCTTCTCGTATACTTGAACGGCGAATTTCTAAAGACGTTGGAATCCCGCAAGGCTTGGCCATCTCCAATATATTAGCATCAATCAGCATGATGGATTTTGATTCCAGCATCATGAAGCTTTGTGGCTCCAATGGATTGTACAAAAGATACGTCGACGATATTTTAATACTGAGCACCTCGCCCTTAACACACTTTTTCCTTGATACTTTTAAGTGTGAATTAATCTTACAATGCTCAACTTTGCGCTTATCCCGTGAGAAGACGCAAATTGGAGTTGTAGGCCAGGGTAGTTTTAATTATATCGGTTACGTGATACAGCCACCACTGACGATTTCTATATGCGAGAAAAATGTACGGTCATACTTGAACCGTATCTGTAGATTGACGACTCAATACAAGAATATGAAAGAAAAAATATTTCTACGTCCTAGATTTATCCGTGAAGATGCTATGTTAGACGGATACTATGAGTCTGTACTCAATAGAAAAATCGCAGGTTTTAAGAGTTTCAATCATCTTTTTGGATGGTTGCCATACTTTCAAGCTATGACAGATGTTGGGTTGCTTTATAAGGTAGATGCTGTTATACATCGCAAGTTTTTAAAAGGCCTACCTATAGAAGCAAACATTTTGCATTTGCCAGCAGTTTATTGGGATATCAAAAAGCATGCAGGTAAAAACAAATTGACTGACTATGATGCATTAAAGGACATTGGCCAGATCAGAGACTACCTTTTAAGACAAGGACTTATAGCCGAAAACTATCAATACGGAGATGATGATGTACGAAACATATATGCTAGGCATTTGGAATATATCATGAAAGATGCGAAGAAGAGCATAGGAACGACATATTAGAGTATCAGAAGGGAGTCTTTTGGTCTCAGACCAAGGGTAGATAATATCAACTTTTTGTAAAAAATAAATAATAGTATTTCAATACTATGCCGTGTAGGCTATTTCGCGTTTTAATTGGGGCCCCCTTCTTTTTTAATAACAGAACTAATGAATTTAGAACAACAGAGTAATATAGTGTATAAGACCATGTGTGCACGTTTTACGGCCAGTCGTCGTATGAAGCGCAACCGTGATGCTTCGAAGGTTGCAGAATCTTTGTTTTCCGCATCTATAATAGCGTTGGGTCTTATTTCTATGACTGGTGACAAATTGGATTTATCCAATAATATAAGTGCGTTTACGATTATTCTTTCTACTTTCTTGTTGGTCTTGTCTTTGTTGTTTGGTGGACTGAACTACGAGAAGAGAATGGAAAACTATCATTCATGCGGGAACGAGTTGAATTATTTATATAGTTTGATGATGTACGATTCGCAGAATCTTCCCGAGGAGAGACAAAAGGAGAAAGCATTGGATTATCTCAACCAATATCACGATATATTGACAAAGTTTAATCTTAATCACACAACCTTTGATTATGAATATGCTATGTCTGCTCTTTCAGCTGAACAAATAGCCCCGTTGAGTAAGTTTTGGTTGAAAATGAGATATTATTTGTTGGATGTTTACATGCTCTATTGGTTGATCGCATTGGTACCTATTGCTTGTATTGGCTGGTATTATTTTAATAAGCTAATGTGTTAGAATCGGCAGGAAAGAACATGTATGTGCAAGAAATGTAAACTTATGTGGAACTCAATATATAGGCGCTTGCAAAAGTGCCTATACAAAGGGCTATGCCCTAAATTGAGCACTAACATATTTACATTGAGCACACACGAATTAGTCTAACAAATGAATTGTTTTCTGTATAGTCATAGAATTATGTCCTAAATTCCGCGCAAACTATTATTTAAAAGGTGTTATGTCTGATAATTTAGTAAAAAATAAAAAAATAGTAACAAACACATTCTACCTTACGATTAGAATGCTTTTTGTTTTAGGCGTGTCGTTATACACTTCAAGGGTGTTTTTGGCAGCCTTAGGCGTAGAGGATTTTGGTATTTATAATGTGGTAGGAGGCTTTGTTACTATGTTCGCTTTCCTAAATAATGCGATGACAACAGGTGTTCAGCGCTTCTATAATGTTGAATTAGGAAAAAATGGTATTAAGGGTTCAAACAAAGTATATATATCTTCCATTCTTTCTCAGTCTGTTCTTGCTGGAATTCTACTAGTTTTGACAGAAACTATAGGACTTTGGTATATGTATAATGAAATGGTTATTCCAGCAAATAGGTTAGAATCGGCTGTGCTTATATTTCATTTTTCTGTAGGTTCTTTGGTTGTGAATATAATGTCGGTTCCTTATTCGGGAATTATTATGGCACACGAAAAAATGAATTATTTTGCGCTAGTTAGTATTTTAGACGTATTACTAAAACTAGGAGTTGCACTTATCCTTCCATCTGTAACAACAGATAGATTGGTTGTTTATGGCTTTTTAATGCTATTGATTACAATCCTTGACTTTTTCATGTATTCAGTGTATGCAAGATTGAATTTTAAAGAAATTCGTTTTGTTAAATGCTTTCATAAGAGACTACTTGTGGAGCTTCTTTCTTTTTCATCATGGAATGTATTGGGAAAGGTAGCCATTATGCTTAAAGAGCAGGGACTTAATATGGTGCTAAATCTTTTTTTCGGGCCAGTTGTAAATGCAGCACGTGGTGTTGCCTTTCAAGTAAATGGTGCACTTGCTGGATTTGTAAATAATATTAATGTGGCCGTAAAGCCGCAGTTGACACAAGCTTATGCTCAAGGAGAAAAGCAACGAACTTTTTCTTTAATGTTTAGTATTAGTAAACTATGTTATATTATTTTACTTCTAATGGCAGTTCCTATATGTATGGAAATAGATTTCATATTAAAGCTATGGCTTGGCGATAATGTCCCTAAATATACGGCGATATTTATAGTGTTAGTTGTAGCTACAACATTTGTCAATAACTTAAATGCACCTGTTTCTTTTGTTGTGCATGCTATTGGTAAAATGAAGAAATATCAGACAATTACCAGTGCAATAGAGCTGTTTATTCTTCCTGTTTCTTATTTAATTCTTAAAACAGGGGGCGAACCGTGGGTCGTTTTTATTATTGGTTTCTTCTTTGTATTGTTAGGTCAGATTTTTAGTTTGTTTATTCTTAAAGAATTAGAGGATTATTCAATACTCTCTTATTTCAAAAGTGTGATAATACCATTGATAATAATTACTTTAGGAGGAGTCTTATTTGCGTATATACCAAGTATGATAATGATGGAAGGTATTGTACGTTTGCTTCTTGTTAGTTGTGTAAGCACAATAGCAATATGCCTATTGTCTTATATGCTTGTTCTTAATGATGCTGAGAAGATTTTTCTAAGGAGGATTTTACAAACAAAACATCAGTTATGATATATCTAAAACTAATAATTACATTATAATGCTAAATTTTACTGTTGGCCCTGTGCAGTCGAGTGATGTTGTACGGGCAATAGGCGCTGAGCAGGTGCCTTATTTTAGAACCGCAGAGTTTTCCGATATGATGTTGGAGAACGAGCAACTCGTTAAAAAATTCTCCAAAGCAACTAATGATAGTAGAGCAGTCTTTATGACTTGCTCTGGCTCTGGAGGTATGGAGGCTGCTATCATAAACTGTCTCTCCAAAGATGACAAAGCGCTTGTGGTAAATGGAGGAAGCTTTGGACAGCGCTTTGTAGAACTCCTTAGTTTACATGAGATCCCTTTTTCTGAGATCAAATTGAAGCATGGAAAATCTTTGAAGCCAGAACATTTGTCAAAATATGAAGGCAAAGGATATACTGCTTTTTTAATCCAGAAACATGAGACATCTACAGGTCTTCATTATGATATGGATCTTGTGTCTAAATTCTGCAAGCGAAATGATTGTTTCTTAATTGTTGACACTATCTCTTCGTTTCTTTGTGATCCTTTTGATATGCAATCACTAGATGCCGGAGTCATGATAACAGGTAGTCAAAAGGCTCTGGCTTGTGCACCAGGCATAGCAGTAATGGTGCTTGCTCCTTCTGCTCTGAAGCGTATAGCCAAAACCAAGTGTTGTTGCCAATATCTTGATTTGAAGCTCGCTTTAAAAAACATGGAGAGGGGACAGACACCTTGGACACCCGCCGTTGGAATCCTACGCCAGATAAACGCTCGCCTAAGGGAAATAGAGGAGAATGGTGGCGTTGAAACAGAAATAGAACGTTGTGCAAGTTTGGCGAATTATTTTCGTGATAAACTGGTAGAGCATGATTTACCTTTTGATGTTATAAGCGAGAGCTTGAGCAATGCCTTGACGCCTCTTCATCCGACCACTCAATCGGCTAACGAAATATTTCTAAAACTAAAGGACGAGTATGGCATATGGGTGTGTCCCAATGGAGGGGATTTGAAGGACACTGTTTTCAGAGTTGGTCATATTGGATATTTGCACAAGGGCGATTATGACAGACTGATATCTGCGTTCTTGGATTTAAGAAAAAAGAAATTTATATAAAGCCGTTTTATGACTAAAGTTATAACATATGGAACATATGATCTGTTGCATTATGGTCATATAAAGTTACTTGAGCGGGCAAAGGCGCTTGGCGATTATCTGATTGTTGGTGTTACGGCGGATGACTTCGACAAAACTCGTGGTAAAATAAATGTCCAGCAGAGTTTAATGGAAAGAGTAGCTGGCGTTCAAGCCACGGGCCTTGCTGACGAAGTCATTATCGAGGAGTATGAAGGTCAAAAAATAGACGATATCCAAAAGTATGCCATTGATGTTTTTGCCATAGGATCAGATTGGGAAGGTCACTTTGATTATCTCAATGATTATTGTAGAGTGATCTATCTACCAAGGACAGAAGGTATTTCAAGTAGTATCATTCGTTCCCATGATAGAGAAATTGTTTTGGGTGTTTATGGGGACGGTATTGTCACAGAAAAATTTATCGAAGAGTGTAAATATGTAAATGGAGTTAGGACCTTGTCTGCAAATTCCGATTTTCAGGCGTTTGTGGAAAAAGTAGATGCTGCATATATTTATAGCCATCCTGCAAATTACTATAAGTATATTACCTACGCCCTTGAGCATAAGAAGCATGTTCTTTGTGAGATGCCGCTTACCCAGAATGCGAAACAGGCACATGAGCTATTTGAATTGGCAGAAAAAAAAGGATGTGTTCTTTCTTTAGCTTGTAAAACAGCCTATTCAACAGCTTACAACCGTATGCTTCTTTTGGTGAAAGGCGGAATAATTGGTGATGTTGTTTCTATAGATTCTACTTGTACCAGCATAAGAGCAGTGAATTTTGCAGATAACCAACAAGCAATTGGTTGCGTTAGCAGTTTGAATGATTGGGGGCCTACTGCTTTGTTACCTGTTTTCCAGCTTCTCGGGGTAAACTATAGCAAAAAAGAAATCATTTCGCGCATTGCCAATGAAGAATACAAGTATGATGAATTTACCAAATGCACCTTTGTCTATCCTTCCGCATGTGCAAGCATAAGTGTGGGAAAGGGCGTAAAAAGTGAAGGCTGCTTAATCATCTCTGGCACCAAAGGATATATATATGTTCCTGCACCATGGTGGAAGACAGATTATTTTGAAGTTAGATATGAGAACGCGGAGAACAATCGTAGATTTTTCTATCAGTTGGAAGGTGAAGGAACCCGATATGAGATTGTTGCTTTTGTTAAGTCGATTCAAAATAAAAAGATGCCTTCTGTTTCCAAAGAAATAGGAATTGCCATTAGTAAGATTATGGAGGATTTCTTAAATGAAAAGGATGTAACTAAATTGATGAAGAAATGAAAAAATATTTTTTAGTGTTGTCGTTGTTGGTAATATACACATCTTCTTGTGCTCAGCAGTTTGGCAATGTACAAGAACCGATCTCTTCTACAGAGGTTGAGGCGAGGGAGTTCAAAGAAACCACTGAAATAACCGAACCCCATGAAAAAAACAACTGGGGAGCGAAACTCAGAACTTCAAATTTCCATTTGGGAGTTGACCTTCAGACCAAGTATGTGTGGCGGGGCATGGAGATGATGTCCCAAGACGCGTCTCCTGTTGTCTTCCCTGGTATAAACTATCAATGGAATGGCCTTTATGTATACGCTATGGGTGGATATGCTATAAATGGTAAGTATGCCGAAGTGGACCTCGGGGTTAGTTATACCTGGAAAGGGCTGACATTGGGCTTCAGCGACTATTATTATCCAACGATCAATGGTAAGGATGATGAGTATATTGGTGGCAAACACAACGGCCATTGGTTAGAGGCAAGCATAACCTATGCTCCTGAAAAAGTTCCTCTTTGGATTACTGTTAGCAATTTCTTTGCTGGGGATGATGATGCTTGTGACGATGGTTCGGGAAACAAGAAACAGGCATATTCTACCTACATGGAAATTGGTACTTATTACGACTTTCTAGATGACAATCGCCTTTCTTTGGCCTTGGGTGTGACGCCAAACAAGTCGTGCTATACCAACTACGAGAAGAAGTTTGCCGTATGCAATCTTGATTTGAAATATACCTATAACGTGCAGTTTAAGAATGGCTGGGCCTTACCTTTGAGTGTAGAATACATCTATAATCCAGCCTTCGATAAATCATATATTAACTTTGTGGCAAATTTTGCTTTCTAAGATAATGAAGAGACGGAATGCCATTATCATGGCAGCAGGCACCTCTTCGAGATTTGTGCCACTATCTGCCGAATGTCCCAAGGGATTGCTTGAGGTTAAAGATGAAGTGTTGATAGAACGCCAAATACGTCAATTGAAAGAAGCCGGCATTTCTGATATTACCATAATTGTTGGCTATAAGGCGGATATGTTTGCCTATCTCAATGGCAAGTTTGGTGTGGATATAGTGCTTAATGAAGATTTTGCACGTTATAACAACACTTCCTCGCTGATTCGAGTGATTGATAGGTTAGATAATACATTTGTTTGTAGCTCAGACAATTATTTCCCCGAGAATCTATTCATAGCGGATTCGCCAGATAGCTATTATTCTGCCCTTTATGCTGAGGGTAAGACGAACGAGTATTGTCTTACGACCAATGGGGAAGATTTTATCACAGACGTGAGGGTTGGCGGACGTGATGCGTGGTATATGGTAGGGCATGTGTTTTTTAATCATGCGTTTTCTGAGGCATTCCGTAAAATTATGATTGAGGAGTATAAGAATGAAACTACCAAGCAAGGGTATTGGGAGGATTTGTATATTCGTTATCTCGACCAATTGCCCAAGATGAAAATCAACCGCTACAAAGAAGGTGATATCCAGGAATTTGACAGCCTTGACGAGTTGCGCTTGTTTGACGTCAGCTATGTAGGGGATACTCGTTCAAGTGTTGTGAAATCAATATGCAAAAGTCTTAATATCCAGGAGGCAGATGTCTATGGTTTCAAGAATATCAAACATCATGGAGATTTCCTGCATTTCCAGTTTAAGGTGGGCGATATCACTTATGAGTATAACGACAAGACCGAACCAAGGATTAAAAAGATATGAAGACAGCCGTAATACTTGCTGCGAGGCGTGAGAAAGAGTCTCAGGTACCTTATCCTCTCAAACCATTTGCTCCAGATCTTTGTCTTTTGGACAGAACCATAGGAATATTGCGAGATCTGCATTTCTGCAATATCCTTATAGTAGTAGGATACAAGGCAGAAATGTTCGAAAAATATGAAGCGGATGACGTAACGTTGATAGTGAACAAAGACTATGAGTTTACGGCTTCTATGGGCTCCTTGGCCTTGGCCAAGGACTACGTTAACGAAGACTTCCTGCTCATAGAAAGTGATACGTTCTTTGAGCGACGACTTCTTGAACAACTGGCTGCACAAACAGAGGGTAATTGCCTTTCTATGACAGAGGAAAGTGGTTCTGGCGATGAGTGCTTTATGGAAACAAAGCATGGCTTTGTGACAAAGATCACCAAAGACCGCCATCATGTATGTCATTTTGAGGGTGAGATGATTGGCGTGAGTCGTATCACGTTGGATACGTTCCATCTGTTGCTGTGCGCATGGGAGCATGCCAGTAATCCATACCTCAACTATGAGTATCTGCTGATGGATGTGACGGATCCGCTCGACCGCCCTGTCCTTGTGCTCAAAAACTTGATTTGGGGAGATGTGGATTGCGAGGAAGACTTCAAGAAACTCCAGAATGTGATTTACCCACGTCTTCGCAGGCGTGAGAATCCGTTCGACCATGACAATCTGATCATGCACTTGCATGACATCTTTCCCAACAAGGATGTTAGTACAGCCGAAATCATTCAGATAGGCGGAATGAGCAACAAGAATTTCCGAGTGAATTTCGAAAACAAGAGCTATGTGCTTCGAGTGCCTGGAAATGGTTCGGAGGGTATGGTGGAGCGCGCAAACGAGGAGTTCAACGCTATCGAGGCATGCAAGATGGGCGTGAATCCTGAGATTCGTTACTTCAACGCAAAGACAGGAATCAAGTTGGCTGATTTTGTTGAAAATGCTGAGACACTCAACGCTGCAACTATACAGCGCCATGACAACATGAAGAAGATAGCCAAAATCTATCAGACCATTCATGGTTCTCGCATTCGCTTGAAAAATGAGTTCAACATCTTTCAAGAGATAGAAAAGTATGACTTGCTGATACAAAAAGCCGGGACTACCATGTATGAGGGATGGGAAGAAGTTCGTCCTCGGGTCATGGCACTTGAAGGATACCTGAATGAACTGGGGGTAGAATTGTGCCCTTGTCACAATGATGCTCTCTATGAGAATTTTATCAAGGCGAAGGATGGAACAATCTACCTTATAGATTGGGAATACTCGGGCATGAATGACCCTATGGCTGATTTTGCCGCACTCTTTATTGAGGCAGACTTCACCAAGGAGAATCAAGACTACATACTGGATAAGTATTTTAATGGAAATATACCCGAGAATGCCTCCCAAAAGATTCTTTGCTATATGATTCTGTGGGATTACCTATGGGCGCAATGGACAGTGATAAAAGAGGCCAAAGGTGATGATTTTGGAACATACGGACGGGATCGTTACGAGAGAGCGATAAGAAATATAAAGAAAATTGAAAAATAAATAGAAATGCAAAAGAGAAAAATAGATTGGGCCACGATGTTGATTCCCTTTGCTATTGTGATAGCATTGATGGCGGTGTTTATGATTGTGCCTGAGGAATCAAAATCTGTAGTTGACACAATGCGTGGATTCTTTGGTGACACGATTGGTATTTACTATCCCGTACTTGCCATTGGTAGCGTGTTTTGTGCGCTTTATGTTGCTTTGAATCCTAATTATGGTAGAATTAAGTTGGGTAATATTGATCAACCTGCATATAGCAATTTCAAGTGGGGTACAATGATTTTTACCTCAACCATGGCAGCCGATATCATGTTCTACTCTTTGATAGAATGGGCCCTATATGGTGCGGAACCTCATTTGGCAGAAATGGGACCTATGGTGATGTGGGGCCCTACATACACATTGTTCCATTGGGGACCTTTGGCTTGGGGATTCTATGTTATTCTTGCGGTCTGTTTCGGTTTTATGATGCATGTGCGCAAACGTGATCGGCAGCGTTTTTCTGAAGCTTGTCGTCCGTTGCTTGGTGACAAGGTTGACGGCTTTTGGGGTAAAGTGATCGATATAACAGCTATCTTTGCCGTAGTCTGTGCCACTGCCACAACCTTTTCGTTAGCTACTCCTCTTTTGACAAGAGCAATGGGTTTTGTGTTTGGTTTCGAAGTTAATTCTGTTATTACTATTTGTGTGCTCTTGCTCATTTGTTCTATCTACACCATCACCGTTTTATTTGGAGTAAGAGGAATCAGTAAACTTGCAGGAATCTGTTCGTATCTCTTTTTTGGCATTTTGTTTTATTTCCTTTTCTTGGGAGGTGAAACTCGTTTCATTATAGAGGCAGGTTTTCAGTCACTTGGAAATTTAGCCCAAAACTTCATCGGTCTTTCCACTTATATGGACCCCCTGCGCGAGAATGGTTTCGCACAAAACTGGACGGTATATTATTGGGCCTATTGGCTGGTGTGGTGCGTGGCAACTCCTTTCTTTATAGCTCTTATTTCCAAAGGACGTACCATTCGTAACACAGTTTTCGGTTCATTTGGATGGGGGCTCGCTGGAACCTATATGTCATTTATCATCCTTGGCAACTATGGTCTTGCTCAGCAGATGAAGCATGGGCTGGACGTAACGGGCTATATTGGTAAAGGTGGTGAGATGTATGACGCAATCTTGATGATTTTCAATACGCTGCCTCTTCCTGCTGTAGCCCTGTTGTTGCTTGTCGTCACAATGATAGCCTTCTATAGCACAACGCTTGATGGCATTACTTACATTACTTCGTCTTATAGCTATAAGCATATTTCTGCAGACGAGGAGCCTGCGCGCAAAATTAGAGGATTCTGGGCTTTGTTGCTTATTTTTCTTCCTATTGGTTTGCTCTTTGCTCAAAACTCTCTCTATAGTCTTCAAGGTGTGACGATTATTGCTGCTTTCCCTGTTGGGATACTTTTAATAATGATTGTGGCAAGTTTTTTCTTGGACTCTAAAAAGTACATCCAAAATAATTTTAAATAGTATTGCTGTGTTGAAGAATTTTTTAAAGAAGCTCCCATTTTATAAGCTCTATGCTAATTACCAGCGTAAGAAGTATATTAAACATATTCAAGAATTGTCTGAAAATTTCCATAGGGAGGGCGAAACGGTATTGAAGGACTTTGCTCAAATATTGAATGAACATTCTATACCTTTTTGGCTTGATTATGGAACATTATTAGGTTATCATAGAGAACATGATTTTATAGGCCACGATACTGATATTGATACTGGTGTCTTTATTGAGGACGCCGAAAGAGTTAAACAGGCTCTTGAAAAAAATGGTTTCAAACTTGTTCGCCGATACTATAACGTAGATGGTTCTGGTATGGAACATTGTTATTGCAAAAAAGGATTCAAAACAACTATTGATGTCTTTTTCTATGAGAGAGAAAATGATAGTGTAACATGTTATAGTTATTATCCATTGCCTAACATTGATATTAATAAGAATTTATACAAGGAGATTCCTTTTACAACTTATGCGTGCACTATGCCTTTCTGTGGGTTAAAGAAAACTACATTCAAGGCTATAGAGGTTTATGTGCCAATTGATATAGAAGGATACCTTATTGCAAATTATGGCCCAAATTATATGATACCAGATCCTAATTATTCATCTTCTTCTGCTACAAATATTAAAAAGTTTACTTATGAAGAAAAACCAGCAGTCGGATATTTAGAAATTCCATATTAATATGCAGTTCTATCAAAGGCGAAAAGATTGGATTGATGCATTAAGAGCCATAGCAATCCTATTGGTTGTGTATGGTCATCAGGTACAGTAGTTTGTTCTTTTTTTACCTACACGGGTCCGATTAGGTTGCCTTTGTTTAAAAGTTTGGGTTATCTAAATAAAAAAAACAGAATTATAGGAGAATCCGAGTGTTTTGGCTGCGATTCTATCACGTTATAATAGTTCTTTGATGATAAATAACTATATCCTATTTTTAGTTGATATATTATGGGTAAAATAAAATTGTGCTCCTTATTCATATATTATAGCGTTCTTTTATTTGCTATAATAATAATGGATAATTTAGAAGCTCCAGGCATAATGTTGAGAATAATCTATTTGTTCTCATTTGCTCTGCCTATTTTAATGTTTTTTCCTCAGCATTTTCCAGCAATGTTGATTGCATATATGTCTGTAGGAACAAACCATTTTGCTTTTACATACTTCCCTTATGATATGAATTATTATCCGCTATTAGCGGCTTTGGGGATAGTATTCTTGAAACGATCTTCTGTTAAGTCAAGACCGCCACAAATATTATTGATCTTCTCGGTTTTGATCTTGTTTGTAGATATAATTACAAATGATCGTGTGGAGTCGGTTTTCTATAGCTTCCTTACGCTTATATTGTTATCCGTTTATTTGAATTATCAAAGTCATAATCAAAAGGTTTTTTTTGTAATAATGTTATGTGTGATGGCGCTTGCCATCTCGTTTATATACTTAACTAATTATAAGGACTTTTTGGTAATATATTCGAGGGTTGATTCTGGTGTAGAACGTGGTGGCTGGAGTGATCCTAATTATTTAGGATGTACTGTCGGTATGGGGGTAATGGCTGCTTTGGTTTTACTTATGAATAGGGCTACTTCAAATTTCTTTTATCGCTTATTAGGAATACTTACTGTATGTATATCTGTTATCGCTATGGTTCTTATGGCTTCGCGAGGAGCATTGCTATCATTGGCGTTGGGTGTTTTTTATTTGGTATTTATGTCAAGAACAAGTAAAAAAAATAAAATTGTAGTTATCGCTTGTTTGATAGGATTTACTCTTTACTTGATGAATAGTAGTTATGTAGAATTGCTACAATACCGTTTGAGCACAGAAAGCAATGATGGCGGAAATGGCCGCTTTTGGATATGGCAGTTTAAACTGGATGCGTTTTTCAATAGCGGTACCATTTTTAACTTCCTTTTTGGCTATGGATATAATGGGGCACTCTATTTGGGTGATCGTGGATATTGGGCTATACATAATGATTTTGTAGCCCTGTTATGTGATTATGGTTTGGTCGGCCTATCCTTGTTTTTATACATGCTCTATTATCCCATCAAAATTACTAATAATGAGAATAAGGTTATAGTAATAGCTCTTTTACTGTATTTGATTTTATGTTGTTGCAGTTTAGAGCCTTTCTCTGCTGGTAGATTGCCTTTCTTTGGCTTCTATCTGTTCATTCTTTGTATAGCAAAATCTAAATCATTAAATTATAAAATATAGTCTGATTATGAATATTGTATTAGCGACAGATAATAATTATGTGCAACATTGTGCAATCACTATTTCTTCTATATTGAGAAACAATAGCAATGTGACTATTTATGTCCTAACAGAGGACTTGCTTGGCAGTAACAAAAAAATCTTAAGTGATGAAGTTAGGGCTTGTAACGCACGGATAGAGTTTGTAATGGTGAATAAGGAAATTATCGATTCCTTGCCAATGCCATCTCATTCATATCTTGCGCATATAAGTCGTGCTACTTATTATCGTTTATTGCTTCCAAGTATTCTACCCTTAGATGTGGACAAGGTTATCTATTTGGATTGCGATTTAATAGTTAATCATTCTTTGGATGATTTGTGGAATACTGATATAGATAATTATGCGATAGCTGCATGTAAACAAATTGGTGGCGGTCGAGACGGAGATAGGCTCGGTATTCCTATCGAATATGGTTATTTCAATGCAGGAGTTTTGTTAATCAATGTAGAGTATTGGCGTGAACACGAAATTTCAAAAGCGTTGATAGATTTTCTTTTTACGCATTCGGATATTGTGGTCTTTCATGATCAAGACGCTCTTAATGTTGTCTTGCATGACCAATGTTACCATTTGCATCAGCGTTGGAACATGAATTATGCCACTTATTCGAAACAATTTCTTTCTGTCCCAAAGGATGATTTGGGCTATGATTATGCTAAAGAGATAGGGGAAGCCATTGATTTTCAAGAGTGTCCGTCAATACTCCATTATTCTGCAAGAATAAAGCCTTGGAGTTGGAAATGTACTCATCCTTTAGTGCATCTATACTATGACTATGCCAAATATAGTGTGCATTATAAAAACTTGCGTCAACCTTGCTCACTCGTTAGGTTTGTCGCTATGTGTCGAGAGAAACTTATAAATCTTTTGGTAAAGATCAAACATGTATAATAAGAGAGTATTCATGAACAATGTTGCCTTGCTGATGGGGTTTTATCCCAAAGCAATCTATGATAAAATACTTGCTGATTCCATTACGATGCCGCAGTATGCGGCTGATGCGTTGCAAAAGTCTTTTATTGTTGGTGTTTCTAGAAAAGTCCACACAACTGTGATAAATCTACCTTATGTCGGTAGTTTTCCGAAACGGTATAGATCGTTATTTGTCCCTGGTATAATCGGTAATGAGCTAGGTGCGAATGTTCGTAGTTTAAGATATTGCAACCTTACATATCTAAAGAATTTTTCCCGCATTAGAGAAGCTTTTTGTGCGTTAAAGAAATGGACAAAGGAGAATCCTAATAATCGTACAGTTGTTATCTATGCGATTCATCTTCCATTTTTGATAGCTGTTGCAAGATTGAAGAAGATAGTTCCTGATTTAAAAGTAATACAAATAGTACCAGACCTGCCAGAATTCATGAATTCTAAACCATCTCGTTTACATAGTCTGTCTTATAGTAAAACAAGCGACTATTATTATGTCGTAGATGGTTGGATCTTGTTATCAAAGTACATGACTGATAAACTAAATATTACAGATAAACCATGGAGAGTGATAGAGGGTATATACAACCCTATGGATACGCCTTTGGATTATGTTGGCGAAGGGTCAAAGTCTGGCTTCAGAATTTTTTATGGAGGAAGTCTTGCTAAACGATATGGAATAATGAATTTGGTAAATGCCGTTGCCAATAGTTCAAATATGAACATAGAGTTAGTTCTTTGTGGCTATGGTGACGCTTCTAACGAAATAGCCATGTTCTCTCAAAAAGATTCCCGTATTAAGTTGTTTGGTTCTGTACCACGCCATGAGGTACTCAAACTGATTCGTACATCAAATTTATTGGTAAATCCACGCACCAACGAAGGAGAGTTTACCAAATATTCTTTTCCTTCAAAAACGATGGAATATTTGTCCTCAGGTGTTCCTACTTTGTTGTATCGTCTTCCGGGTATTCCTGAAGAATACTATAAGTATTGTTTCTCCCTTGAAAAAACTGGAGTGGATGTCCTTCAAGCTGAATTAGAAAGAATCTCTCGCTTGCCGAAAGAATATATGGATGAGATGGGAAAAAAGGCAATGGCTTTTATTCTGGACAAGAAAAATCCAGAGGCTCAGTGTGAAAAACTTATTAGTTTGATTTGGCAAATAGAATATGAAGAAATTTAGGGCTAGTGTAAAGACATGACGAGAAAACTGCCGTGTCTATGGAAAGAAGAGCTCGAAGGTCTTTTGTGAGTGTACCTCACGGCAGAACGGGCTGTTAAGAGAGACCATCGTTGGCTAATGTTGCCTAGCTTTTTACCAAGAATTCTATCTGCGAAGGAGATGATCAAGGAGAAAGGGTGAAAGGCCTCGAAGCCTGATAAATAATATATGCAAACATCTAAAGTTTTATCGGAACAATCAATTGTTCAATTGTTTTTTGAGTTGCTACGAGCTTCTATTTGTTTGTCTGAACTATCTGCTATTCCCTCACCACAAGAGTGGAGTCTGCTGTATGGTTTAGCCCAAAAACAATCATTGGTTGGCATTTGTTTCAATGGCTTGCAGCAATTGTATGAGAACAATCCGGAGCAAACTGCAAATCTACCATTGCCTTTAAAGATGCAGTGGGTTGGCATGGCAGCTAAAATCCAGCAGCGAAACGAATATATGAACGAGCGTTGTGTGGAGTTGCAAGCAAAACTTTTGGCAGCAGGGTTTCGCAATAGCATCTTGAAAGGGCAGGGGATGGCAACACTTTATGCAAAGGCGCATCTTGATTTTCTTCGTCAGCCAGGCGATATTGATGTATATGTGGATGCAAGTCGTGAGGAAGTGATACGATATGCGCAGACATTGGGCGACGCAAATCCCGATTGGGACTACAAGCATTTGCATTTGAAGATATATAAGGATGTGGAGGTGGAGGTGCATTATGTGCCTGAGGTCTTCTTGAATCCGTGGAAAAATCAAAAATTGCAGCGATGGTTCATGGCACACGAAGAAGATATATTTGACGCTGTGATAATCCGACGCCATGGAATATCTACCAAAACGTCATTAGTTTCTCCTTCTATAGACTTTAATGTCTTCTATGTGTTGTTGCATATTTATCGACATTTCTTGTACGAGGGCATTGGCCTAAGGCAGTTGCTTGATTACTACTTTGTTCTGAAAAGTTATTCGGATACCTCACGAAGCTCACTGTTGGATATTCAAGATACAATCAAGTGTTTTGGAATGGAGCGATTTGCCAAAGGGATAATGTGGGTGCTCCAACATGTCTTTGGTCTTGATGCAAAATACCTTATTTGCAAAACCGACAAAAAAGAAGGTGAGTATATTCTAAGTCAGATAATGCAAGGTGGAAACTTTGGGCATTATGACGAACGATTGAAAACAACTAAGAGTGGCAAGTTGGGTACGGTGAGCAAAATCCTAAAGCATAACATTCACTTGCTTTCTCATTATCCATTACAGACCATTTGTGTGCCAATTTGGATAGTTTTTCACTTTCTATTTAAATGTATTATGACAAACAGAGTAAATTCCACAAAGCAATGAATATACTATTTCTGACCATGTCAACGGGCTTTGCCCATATCGAGGCTCGGGGCATTTATACAGACTTGATGCGCAAGTTTCGCGACGAGGGGCACGAGGTGTATATCGTCTATCCCAACGAGCGGAGGACGGGGAGGCCCACCGAGGTGAACGTCGAGGGCGGGATACGTTGCCTTGGCGTGCGCACGCTCAATGTCACCAAGACGAATGTCGTGGAGAAGGGCATCGGGCAGCTGCTGCTGGAGAGCCAGTTCAAGCGAGCGCTCAAGAGGCATTTCGGTGGCGTGAAGTTTGACGTGATCCTCTACAGTACGCCGCCTATCACTTTCAATAACGTGATCCGTTATGCCAAGAAGGCTTCTGGCGGTAAGGCGATGACCTATCTGCTGCTGAAGGATATTTTCCCACAGAACGCCGTGGATATGGGGATGCTGTCGAAGACGGGCGCGAAGGGACTGCTATACAAGATGTTTCGGAGGAAGGAGGAGGCGCTTTATCGCCTTTCGGATTTTATCGGATGTATGAGTCCTGCCAATGTCCGCTATGTGTTGCAGCATAATCCCGGGGTGGATGCCGACAAGGTGGAGATAGCCCCCAACAGTGTGGAATTGGCTTCGCAGAAGAGGACGGAGGAGGGCGAGTCGAGTGCCATACTTGCCAAGTATGGACTGCCTACCGACAAGCCTATATTGATATACGGCGGCAATTTGGGTGTACCCCAGGGTATCCCGTTTCTGCTGGAATGTATGGAGGCTAATGCCGACCGTGAGGATTGTCACTTTGTCGTCGTAGGTTCGGGCACTTACTATCAGCGGTTGGCCGACTGGTATCATGCTCGCAAGCCCAAGGCTGTGACCGTGATGAAGGGATTGCCCAAGGCAGATTATGACAGACTGGTGCGAGCGTGCCAGGTGGGTTTGATATTCCTCGACTATCGATTCACGATCCCTAATTACCCCAGCAGGCTGCTTTCTTATTTGGAGAACAGAATGCCTGTCATCGCTTGCACGGACCCGAATTGCGACACAGGATCTATTGCCGAGGCAAACGGCTTTGGGGTGTATGCTCCAAGCAACGACGTGAAGGCGTTTACGGCTGCCGTTGACCGCATGATGAAGGCGGACATCAAGGCTATGGGCGAAAGGGGCTATGATTATCTCAAGGCAAACTATTTGGTGGAGCACACGTATAAGGCTGTGATGAAGCATGTGGACTTAAAATAAATCAAACAGAATATGTATAAACATAATACAGTTGATAGTAATTACTTAAAAAAATATGTGCGAAGATAAACCTATAATGGAATATAGGATGCGTCCTTCTCGCATTCTATCGTGGTCGTTTCTCAAGTTAGGTTTCTGTGCAGAAAGGAGGAAAGTATAATGGAGCAATGTGATGTAATTTTGACCTATTGCTGGAATAGGGTGGGATATACGATTTTGCGATCACTTCATAGAAAGGGGCTCAAAGTGTGGGCTGCCGATACGAGCAAAAAAAATATTTGCTCAATGTCGAAATTCTGTGCAGGTAGTTTTGTTTACCCTGATCCGTTTTCACATGAAGAAGCTTTCATAAAGATTCTAAAGGAAAAGGTAGCTACATTGCATCCAAAGGTGCTGATGCCTACTCATGACGAGAGCGTGGTGATTATGCGCCATCGTGATGAGTTTCCTAAAGAACTCATTATTCCGTACGAAAATGCAGAGAAACTACTTATGCTGGCGAATAAGGCCCAAAGTACGGAGATTGCGCGCAAGGCAGGAGTGTCTGTTCCTGAGGTGTACCAAACGGTGGATCAAGTGAAACGCTATCCAGTAGTGTTTAAAACGGTTATAGGTAATTCGGCAAAGGGTGTCTATTTTCCCTCCAACAAGGAGGAGTTGCTTAGGCTGATGAATGAGCATAAGGAGGATGATACACTTCTCCAAGAGTGGGTAGGTGGTACGGACTATAGTGTGGATTGTGTACGTTGGGATGGTTTTTGTAAAATATCAGTTTATCATGCGCTCGTGACAAAGACTGACGGTGGTGGTACAACTACGCAGCGGGAAATTGTACACATGCCTCAATTGGAGGCTGAGGCAAAAATAATGGTGGATGCTGTGGATTTTCATGGCGTCTGTGGCTTGGATTTTCGTTACGATCCTGAAACAAACAAAGTTGCATACATAGAGACCAATGTGCGCTTCACGGGTGGCATAGCGACGCCAGTAGCTGCTGGGTTTGATATTCCTTGGGTGATATACAAATTGGCGACGGAGGGTCACTATGATGATCCTATTCATATTCGTATTGGTACGCGTACGAAATGGATACTTGGAGATGTTATTACTTTAGTGGGCAGAGTGTTGAAGATGAAACTGAATCCAAGAGAGTTGAAGCGTGTCTTTTCTTTTCGTGGTTTTGATGCCTTTGATGATTATTGCAAGGAAGACAAGAGGGCAATCGTTGGTGAGTTTAGATATTATTTTGAGAAATTGATAAAAAATGGGAAATTGAATCCTTAAATTGATATGAAGCGTTTGTTAAAAATAAAGAAAAACATAATCATAAAAGAATAGATGTTTGTTAAATGGTTTTTTGACCGCTTGGTTGCTCTTGTTGGTCTCATGTTCTTGTGGCCTGTATTGTTGATTGTTGCCATGATGGTGAAACTAAAGATGCCGGGTGGCCCCGCATTCTTCTGCCAGAAGCGTGTGGGCAAGGATGGCAAGCTCTTCACTTGTCATAAGTTTCGCTCCATGACGGTAAAGCATAACGGTTCTACAGTCTCTGTGGCTGGAGATAGCCGTATCACGCCTTTTGGTGCAAAACTCCGTCATTACAAGTTGGATGAGTTGCCTGGTTTGTGGGACGTATTGATAGGAAACATGTCGTTTGTCGGTCCACGCCCTGACGTGCCAGGGTATGCAGACAAATTGCAAGGTGATGACAGGGATGTGTTGAAGCTTCGGCCGGGTATCACGGGTCCTGCTACGCTGAAGTATCGGCTGGAGGACGAAATGATTTCGGAATATGTGGCTAAAAGGCAGGCAGAGGGTGATCAGCGCTCAATGCAAGAGATTGCAACCGAATACAACGACAACGTGATCTATCCCGACAAAGTGCGCCTGAACTGCTACTATTATCGCCACTACTCGTTTTGGAAGGATATCGAAATGATATTTGCCACGGTACTGGGATTCAAAGTGAAGTTTGCTGGTGAAGAGGTGTAGGTCGCTTTAGTCCTCTTTGTGAGGAAACATAAAGGCAATGCCTAAGGATAAACTTTATACTCTTCTTCCTGAGTTTTGGGAAGACGAGGGATGATAAACATGAATTAAAATTTTAGTCAAATCAAGGTGTACTCCCCATTGGCAAGAGCTGGTGGAGGGCAAAACCTCCTATGCTTGTCTCAAAATAGGCAATGACAATGCCGCCGTGCAAAGTTACTGCTTTGTTTGAGATCATGCAATACGGTGTTCACCGAATACTTACGCTATACTGATAGCCATACCATTTGCATCTCATCCCCAATGTGGAGTCTATGGTTTGAGCTAAAAGAGCATCAAATTGCTCCATGATTGGAAAAATTCCTCCAAAAGGAGTGAGTTTCTCGGATTTTATTTGTACATTTGCCATGTCATTCGGAGATTTTGCTATACTTCTTTTTGCAGCACTAAGGTAGGTGAAAAATCTGACATGACAAAGTCCTGAGCAACTTTTTGTTGCTCAGGTACTTATAAAAAATGCTAACTCATAGTGCTGCGGAAATTAGGAAAGCTACAAGATGAACAGTAAACCACCAATACAGCGTAAGGTGGGTTGAATGAAAAATATTATCTTTGCT
>ERZ1673738.1941-NODE-1941-length-28758-cov-46.823189_pt1 | contig 28758 bp, 23 predicted proteins | sample MGYA00580198_ERZ1673738 | MGnify/ENA primary metagenome ERZ1673738 (study PRJEB41218, sample SAMN15661784) | gut metagenome | host: Homo sapiens | place: Canada: London | collected 2015-08-20/2019-03-30 | study: EMG produced TPA metagenomics assembly of...
AACAACAGACCGTAAGGCCAACGCCTTACGGTCTTGTTCTATCTACGGTTCAGATACACCTACCCCACACAATTAAATCACTTATGCAGAAGCACCCATTTTCAACAGAAAATGGGTGCTTTTTGCGTTTCCAGAGAAAAATTCAGGGCGGCAGCCCGGAAAGGAGAACGGATGACCAATAGTATTCTGCGAAACTCAGACAGCCGACGAAGCTCCGCTTTTGTGCAGGAGCCGCCGGAGCCGGTGTATTGCCGGCAGTCGGAGCGATGCGCCGGCTGCACCTATCCACGGCACGGCATCGTCTGCTGGCACCTGGACGGGACTTGTCTGCGGACGGACATGAACAAAATCAACGGATTGGAGGAGAAAAATGTTTCAAGCAGTTCTGAGTAACCCCGACCACCCGGACTACGGCGTGGTGACCATTCCCTTCCCTATCCCCCACGACCAGTATGCACACTGCATGGAGCTGCTGGCAGCGCTGGAGATCGGTGACGCGGTCAAGGCGGACTGCAAGGTGGAGAAGGTCGACAGCTTCTACACTGTTCTCAAGCGAGTGGAGATGCTCACGGTCAATGTGGAGGAGCTGAATTACCTCGCCAAACGGCTGGACAGCTTCGACACCGGCGAGGCCGCACAGTTTCAGGCAATGGCACACAAGCTGCTTGAGCATCTGGGCGGCAAGGAGCTCACGTCGGCGGGGCATCTCTCCGCACAGAATTTTTCGTTCAGCGATGAGGTCATGATGGAAAACGGGAAGCTGAATTTTTATGTGCAGGCGGACTTCGATGTGGATGCCGCCTTCGGCACATTTGTCTGCACGGATGAGAACGATGACTGGCTGAATATCTACGCCAACTACGACATCATGCGGGATAGACCGTGCGATACGTTGGAGCTGAATCTCTGCAAGGGTGACGGTACGGAGGAGAACTGGAGCTACCACCTGAACGCTGCCGAGCAGGAGGTGCTGGCGCGGAAGATGGAGGCGTTCTGCCAGCAGCAAAACGGCATGAGCCTGCGCGATTTCGCCAGGCAGCTTCAAGAGGAGCCGGCGCCGTCTCAGCAGATACAGATGTAGCCCCGTGTTTGCCCCTGTGGGCCGGTTTGTGGCCTCGCAGGAGCGCGGGAGAGTAACGGTAGCGGCCCCGGCTGTTTGGAGCGGTTTTGAGCGGATTTCAGAGGGCTTTCGGTGCGCCGAAAGGTGGGCAGGTGAAAACCCTTGGCGCTTTAATTGCGCCAAGGGCCATCACAGCAGCCCGCAGTGCGGACTGCCACGGCGGGTTTTGCGGCGTCGGGAAATGACGCTCTTTCAACGGTTTACGGCACGGCGTGACGCTGTTTGGCTGCGAAACAGCCGATTTGCGCCGCCCTGTGCGGTTTTCTATGACGCTTTTACAAAAATAACAGGAGAATTGGATATGGAAGATAAAGAGAAAAGCAGACACACCGTCTGGCTCTCAGACGAGGCATGGAGGCTGGTGGAGAGGATGTATAAGGATGATAATTGTCCTACACGAAATGAATTCGTAGAGAAAGCCATCCGCTTCTATGACGGCTACCTGCACACCAACAGAGCCAGCGCGTTTCTGCCCAAGGTGCTGTTGGATGTGCTGGAAGGTTCTCTCGGCGTGTACTGCGGACGGGTGGGCAAGCTGCTGTTCAACTTAGCGGTGGAGCACAGCATCACCAACCACCTGCTGGCAGAAGACGCCGACATGGACGCAGAGATGTACCGCAAGTACCGCGGATACAGTGTCCGGGAGGTGACCGACACCCAGGGCGCGTTTTCCTTCCGGGACGCCCTGCGGCTGCATCGGAGGCAGTAAGCTGTGGCGCGGCTGATTCAGAAAAGCGGTTACTTCAAGGGCGGCAATAGCACTGGATACATGAAATACATCGCCAAGCGGGACGGCGTAGAGATCACAAGCGACACTGGACCGGTGACGGAAAAACAACGGCAGCTCATAGCGGATCTGCTGAAAGACTATCCCGACACGAAGGAGCTGTTTGAGTATGAGGACTATCACACCACACCGAACCGCGCCACGGCGTCGGCGTATATCGCCGCCGCGCTGGACTCTCACCTGCACGAAATGGAGCCGGAGAGCGGCTATATGAAATACATTGCTCAGCGACCCCGTGCTGAGAAGCATGGTGGGCACGGCCTGTTCAGTGCAGTGCCGGTCACAGACCTGAACAAAGCCGTGGCAGAATTGGACGCCCACACAGGCCGCGTGTGGACATTCATTTTTTCTCTGCGGCGGGAGGATGCCGTGCAGACCGGCTACAACAACGCGGAGGCTTGGCGTACCCTGCTGCTCCAGCAGTCCGGCACACTGGCGGAGGCGCTGCGCATCCCGCAGGACAAGTTGCGGTGGTACGCAGCGTTTCATGACGAGGGGCATCACCCCCACGTCCACATGATGGTGTGGTCGGACGATCCGCGGATGGGACACCTGACGAAGAAAGGCATCTTCTCTATGCGCTCCAAGCTCACCGGCACCATCTTCCGGGAAGAACTGAAGGATGTCTACATCCGCAAAGAAAAAATCTATAAGCGCAGCATCCAAACGGCGCAGGACAAGCTGCTGGAACTGACCACGCAGATGGAACAGCAAGCTTGTCCGGATACAGGGATAGAGCAGATGATGCTGGAGCTGTCGCAGCAGCTCTCCCAACTGAGTGGCAAGCACCAGTACGGGTATCTGCCCAAGCCGGTAAAGGCCACGGTAGATGCCATCGTGGACCGGCTGGCACAGCTGCCGGAGGTGGCAGAGTGCTATGCGCAATGGAATCAGGTGAAGGACGAGTTGGTGCGGTTTCATAATCAGAACCCGCGCCAACATCTGCCACTATCCCAGCAGAAAGAGTTCCGTGTGCTGCTGAATGCCGTCATCCGGGAAGCGGAGCATATCCGGCTGGTCGAAGATCCTGCGGCGAAAACTGCTGAACAGGCGCCGCTCCCGCCCCCTATTGCAGTGGCGGAGCGACCACGGGATACAGTCGCGGCGCAGAATACATCTACGCTCCCTGCCACCCTTCGTCTGCTGCATCATCTCGGCAATATCTTCCGCCATGATGCGCTGATCTCTCCCGCCACACTGCGTATCGACTCCAAGCGCCGCAGGCGATTGCAGGAGAAACGCATGGCCATGGGACACAAGCGGGATGACCACGAGGAAGCACAGCGGCAGGAGCAAATGACATCATGAATCCATTGCGGCCGCCAAAGTTTTTCTTCCGTTTTTATCGGCTATGTGGTATGCTAAAAATGAGGTGATGATCGATGACCGTAAAGCAACTGAGTCGCCGCGTGGCTGCCGTAAAAACGGCGGATGCGATCAACGCCATTGAGGGCGTTCCTGTTTCCGACTATGCCCGCACACTATCCCTTTGTTGGGCGCGGGGCGAGATCACGGGTGAGCAGATGAAAACCGCATTGCTGGCTTCTCACCGGAGAATGGCCGAACAGGTGAAGTACCATGCCTGACATTTATCTGTATGATGATGCGCCGGTATTGCGCAACAAGCTACAGATCAAGAATGAGAAAACGCTCGAATTGATCGAAGCAGAACAATCTCGTGCCAACATGATGCTGCTCTATGAACAGGGGTTTCATGATTTTTCTCCGAAGGGCTTATGCCAGATACACCGGTTTTTGTTTGGCGACATTTATGACTGGGCCGGACAGTTCCGTGTGATCAACATAGAAAAACGGGAAAAATTGCTGGGCGGACGAAGCGTGTGGTATAGCAATGATGAGAACATCGCGCAGGATCTGCAAAACGCCTTTGACACAATTAATAGTAAGAAATGGGATGCTTTCTCACAACAGGAATTCGCCCATGAGTTGGCGATGACTTTTCCAAAAGTCTGGCAGACGCATCCGTTCCGCGAAGGAAATACCAGAACCGTCGTTATGATGATGACATTCTTCGTGGAGGATCACGGCTACTATATGGATCAGGAGCTGATGGCACAGAGTTCCGGATATGTCAGAGATTCCTTTGTCATGGCATCGCTGGATCAGTTTTCTGAGTATGAGCATTTGGAGAAGATTTTGCTGGATGCCATTTGCGATGAACCTGTTAAGTATGATGAAGTCCCGTCTGCAAATGAATACAGAAGCACATCACAGGAGAAATATCGGAAATATCAAAAAGAGAAGTACACACCGGAACCTCATTATCAACGAGAAGAATAGAAAGAAGCGGGTCGCCATGCGGCTCGCTTTTTACATGAGGAGGATTATGGGAAAATTTGTATATTTCACATCCGCAGAGAAACGGCAGGCCAACGAGGTTGACCTGCCGTCTTTTCTGTTGGATCGAGGCGAGAAACTCATTATGGCCGGACGGGATTACCGGCTGGCCAGCGACCACAGCATCACCGTTCGCGGCGCAAAGTGGTTTGACCATGCCACCCGGCGAGGCGGCGGGGCGGTCGGCTTCGTCATGGCGTTCTACGACAAGACCTATCCCGAAGCGGTGACCATGCTGCTGGGGCGGGACGGCCAGGGCATCATCCCCATCGTCAAAAAAGAGCCTGAGCCGCGTGAGCCGAAGCCCTTCGCGCTGCCGGAGGCCTATCTCAATATGCGGCGGCTCTACGCCTACCTGACCGCACACCGGCGCATTGACCGGGATGTGGTCACGGAGTTTGTGAGGGAGAAGCTGCTCTACGAGGATGCCGCGCATCACAACTGTGTGTTCGTGGGCATGGACGAGCACGGCGTAGCCAAGCATGCGCACCTCCGCAGCACAAGCAGCAGCGGAAAGGTGTTCCGCATCAATGTGGAGGGCAGCGAGGCGAAGCACAGCTTCCACAAGAATGGCACAGATCGCTCCCTCTACGTCTTTGAAGCGCCCATCGACCTGCTGTCCCATATCACGCTCTACCCGGCAGGCTGGCTGGAGCATAGCTATGTGGCCTGCTGCGGCACGTCTGTTCAGCCGGTGCTGGAACGTCTGCGGCAGAATCCGAAGTTGAATATGGTCTATCTCTGCCTCGACAACGATGAGGCAGGCGAGGACGCCTGTGAAAACATGATGGAGGTGCTGGAGGAGATGGATGTGGACGTGGAGCGCCTGCGTCCACAGGGAAAAGACTGGAACGATGACCTGTGCGCGAAACGAGGCGGCCATGGATAACCTCTGGATACTCTTTGCAGCGGCGGGTGTCATGGTGGCCGTCATCGGCGGACTGTCGCTGCTGGGCGACCACTACACACTGAACAACATCAAGTCCAAGACCGTGGGCGACGGGCAGCATGGCACGGCACGGTGGGCAACCGATGCGGAGCTCCGCAAGACCTACGCCCTCGTCCCCTTCCAAGTGCCGGACTGGCGGGCAGGCAAAAATCTGCCTGAAGCGCAGGGACTTGTGCTGGGCAGTATCAGCGGCAAGCACGGTATCACCGCGCTGGTAGACAAGGACGATGTGCATTGTCTTATGATCGGCGCATCCGGCGTGGGTAAGACAGCGTACTTTTTGTACCCAAACTTGGAATATGCCTGCGCCAGCGGTATGAGCTTCCTGGCACTGGATACCAAGGGTGACCTCGCCCGCAACTATGGCGCAGTGGCGGCACGGTATTATGGCTATCATGTTTCCGTGGTGGATCTTCGTAACCCCACGCGCTCGGATGGCTACAACCTGCTGACGCTCATCAATCATTATATGGACATGGCACGAAAGACAGGCAATCTCGCTGCACGCGCCAAAGCGGAGAAGTACACCAAGATACTGGCCAAGACCATCGTATCACCGAACGGCGACACAGACTACGGACAGAACGCCTACTTCTACGATGCGGCGGAGGGCTTGCTGACGTCCGTGGTGCTTCTGCTGGCGGAGTTCCTGCCGCCGGACAGCAAATGCCCCGCAGAGCGCCGACACATCGTGTCCGTATTCAAGCTGGTGCAGGAACTATTAGCGCCCTCCGGCGTTCGCGGCAAAAACTGGTTTGCGCTTCTGATGGACAGACTGCCGGACATACACAAGGCCCGGTGGTTTGCCGGTGCAGCGCTGGATGCCTCCGAACAGGCCATGGCCTCCGTCATGTCCACGGTGCTGTCCCGGCTCAACGCCTTCCTGGACTCGGAGCTGGAGCAGGTGCTGTGCTTCGACAGTGCCACCAACGCCGAGCAGTTTGCGGCGGAGAAGTCCGCTATCTTCCTCATCCTGCCGGAGGAGGACACCACCAAGAACTTCATGGCAGGGCTGATGATACAGACGCTGGCACGGGAGTTGTTCGCCGTGGCGGACGAGAACGGTGGGCATCTGCCCAGCCGCGTGGTGTTCTATTGTGATGAGTTCGGAACTATGCCCGCCTTTGATGTGGAGGCACTGTTCAGCGCGGGTCGCTCCCGTGGTATCACACTGGTACCCATCATCCAATCGCTGGCGCAGTTGGAGAAGAATTACGGCAGAGAAGGCGCAGAAATATTGACTGACAACTGTCAGGATACCATCTTCGGCGGCTTTGCGCCCAACAGTCAGACGGCGGAGCAGCTCTCCAAATCGCTGGGCAGCCGCACGGTACTCAGCGGCTCTGTCAGTAAGGGGAAGAACGATCCCAGTCAGAGCCTGCAGATGATGGAGCGTCCGCTGATGACGCCGGACGAGCTGAAATCCATTCCCAAGGGCAGCTTTGTGGTGATGAAAACGGGAACACATCCCATGCAGACAAAGCTGCGGCTGTTCCTCGATTGGGGCATTACCTTCGATGCGGTCTATGCCACGCCGGAACACGCCGCCCGACCGGTGGCCTACGCCAGCCGCGCCGAGCTTCTGGACAGCATCGACCGGACTTATCCAAAAACGCAACCCACCTTAGCGCCTTCCCCCGGCAAACGGGAAACGCACCGCCAGCGCAGCGGTCAGACCTACGAGGAGGGTACGCCATGAGCTACTTCGGAAGCATCTACGCCGACATGGAGCTGCCCCACCGGGCAAAGACGGTCTATATGTACCTGAAGGATCGCTCCAACGCCGGCAATACCTGCTGGCCCAGCGTCCGCACCATTGCGGCGGATCTGAAGCTATCCCGCCGCACTGTCCAGCGGGCGCTGACGGACTTGGAGCGCCACGGCTTTCTGGAACGCACCCACCGCCGTCGCCCCAACGGCAGCCTGACCAGCAGCCTGTATCGCATCAAATGAACGCAGAAAGAGCGCACCTCCCGCCAAGGGGGAGGTGCGCCCTTTTGCTGACGCAAGGGTAGCGTCACCATGGCGCACCCAGAAGGACTCACTCTATCGGAGGGAGTTAGGACAGAGAAAGAACAGGTATAGAAGCTCTACATAGCAGCAGAGCGCACCGTGAGGTACGCTCTGCTGTCGTATAAGGGTCAAATTTTACCAATACTTGGGATACTTGCTGGTGCTCTGCTGCTTTTCGGCATACTGCCACCAGGGGACTTGGTTGACGAAGTCCGTCAGCTTATCCCAGAACTGGTCGGCCAGCGTACCCTTGTCCACGTAAACCGTGACAGTATAGGTCTTGGTGCTGCCATCCTCCATGGTGGCCGTATAGGTCACGGAGTTGGTGAAGTTCACTGTCTCGCCACTACCGGGCGTCAGGGATTTAACGCCGTTGGTGGAGATAGCGGGAGTCAGCTTTGTCACATCCGTGCCGCGGGGCATGGTGATGGTAATGGTGTTAGTGGTGTTGTTCACCGCGCCAGCCACGCCGTTGATGGAGAAGCTGGTGATGCCCTTGGCGGTCGTGGTGGCCGTCTCCCACTTGCAGGTGATGGTCACATTTCCTCCGGGCATGGTGAAGCGGTTTCCGGTGATCTTCACCGTCTCACCGCCAGCCACGGCCAGCGAGTAGGACAGAGAACCCTCTACCATCTGATAGCCGCTGTCGGGCGTGACGGTGACGATGATTTCGTCGCCCTTGTCCGCCTTAGTTCGGTTGGTGGTAATGGTGCCGCCCTTGGGAGCGTTTGCGGTGATGGTGAACTTGCCGGTATCCGGCGTTTCCGTTCCGCCGCCATAGGCGGGGATCTCAATTTTCAGGGCGGTGCTCTCACCGCCGGAGGCGCTCACCACAACGATGTAGATATCGCGGGCATCCTCGGTCAGATTGCTGAGGGTGAAGGTCGTCTCACCTGCGCTGGCCGTACCCTTAGTGGTGGATTTCATGATTTCATCCGCCGTGGGAGCTGTTGCGCCGTGGGTCACTACCTTGTAGTAGTAGGTGCCCGCCTCGTTGGTGGTAAATTTCACCGTTGCGGCAGTCTTGCTGCTGCGGGCAGCAGAACCATTGGACAGCGTAGGCGCGTTGGGCGCGGTGTACTCGATCGCCACCGTGTAGGTCTTGGTGGAGTCATCTTCGGCGGTCACCGTGAACGTCTTGCTGGTGTTGACACTGATGCCGCACATCGCGTCGCCGCTGTTCCAATAAGGTGCGCCATCCGCATCGTTCCAGCCTTCCTCCTGCTTGACGGATACACCGGTGTGAAGCACCTGCATGTAAATATCCGTCGCAGAGCCGATCTTATTGATCAGCGCCTTGTCCGTATCGGAGGGCAGCGTGATCGTCCACGTCGTACCGTCGAGCTTACCCTCAGCGATCACAGACTTATCGGTATCCAGCAGCTTGACGGCGGTGATATCCTTCGTGGTGCTCTTGGTTCTGGTGATGGTCACCGTGTAGTCCGCCTTGGCGGTATCATCATTTCCAATGCGGCACTTCTCAGAGCGGACGGTGAAGGTAACCGGCGTATCCAGCGTCATACCGCAAGCCTTGCCATCTTCCGGCCAGACGCTACCGTCAGCGGTGACAACATCCGCGTACTCGGAAACGGTGAACTTCAGCACTGCCGCGGCCAGCGTGTCCGCGTCGGTATTGGCCGGGATCGTGATGGTGTAGCTGGTGCCCGTGTTTTCGACCGAGGCACCGGGGATGTCCAGCTCCACATTCTCCAGCACGCAGGCGGTGCTGGCTTTTGCGGGATCGACGGTGAAGATGGCCGTGGCGGTGATGCTCTCTTTGGTGGCGGGCATGGTGAAGGTGGCCTTGTTGGCGTCCTCTGCGTCTTTCGTTACCTCAATCAGCGTGTCGGAGCCAGCCTCCTTGACCTCCCAGCCGGTCAGTGTGTAGCGGTCGCCGGGGGTAGCGGTCAGGGTGACGGTCTGGCCCTCGTACACCACAGGGATGCTTGTGGTGGGGTCGCCGCCCACAGAGACGGCAGCGCTGCCCATGGTGGTGGGGTCAGCCTTGGCGGTCACGGCGGCGAAAGCGCGCTCATGGAAGTTGGCCGTGACAGTCATTTCCTCGCCGCTCACACTAAAGCTCGCCCATGTTGCATAGCCGAAAGCCCCTTCGGGACGATCTTCACTGACTAACTGAGAAGTATCTACATCTGTCAATACCTCTCTATCGCGTGTCACTGTCCAGCCGGTGAATTCGTACCGGTACCACCAGTCCGTTCCCAACGGGACAGCGTCCAACTCTGCACCTTCGGCAAAAGTAAAGGGGCTTCTCTCACTGCCAAGTCCTGACAGACTAACACTCGTTACATTGCCGATGACATTGTCGATTTTTGTGCCCCATGTAATTTCCGTTCCGACATTTTTGAATTCCGCAAACAAATAGACATCGTTTTCCGGCATTTCAAACGTGAAGGACGGTTTCAGCTGATCCTTGGCACTGACCTCGATACCCTTAATGTCCTTCCAGCGCACAAATTCCCGCTGGAACATGTTGCCCGCCGTATATGGTTTCGGATTGGCGGTCACGGTTACCTGCTGGTGGGGCTGTGCCTGCATCAGCGTTACTCTGTCGGCATCGGTGAAGGTCACTGTGCCTTGGCGATTTCCGTCTGAATCTGCGAGATCTTCGTGCAGCAGGGAAACGTCTGCTTTCAAGTTATATCTTACTACAACGGAGTCTTTGAGGGTAAAGCTATTTGAACTTACATTGACCGCCGGCATGGTAAAGGTGAAGCTATTCTCCGTGCCGTCAACAGTCACGTCGATCGGCGTATTATTCCCGTCATCCGTGATCAGGGAAACCGATTCGAGTTCCTTATCGGCCTCTGGAATAAGAAGCGTGACCTTGACCGTTTGTCCTGCCTGCGCTCCCTCATATATGCGTAGGTATGCATCCTCATTTGACTTTAGCGGAAATCCGCCCGCTGCCGCACTGACATAGCGATACCCTTGACTATACATTGCAGGAGTAATTAATGTTAATTGGATTTTATAGGTAGGCACATAGGTCGGAATCGTAATTTCCAGAGCAGACTCAGTAACATTGCCTACAACATCTTGCGCCTTAATATAAACTGTTGCCTCACCGGCAGTCAGTCCGGTAATATTCAGCGTATTCTCCCCATTAATCATTGCTATACCGGCTGAATCTGTGTTCACGTCATCTGCCGAGGAAAGAGAATAGAAATACTTTCCGGCCTCGTTAGAGGTAAACTTGATAGTGGCTGTAGTATCACTTGTACGTTCTGTACTGTTAGGAATCGAGACAAGTTCAGGAGCCGTAACATCGCGTCCAGGCTTTGTACCACCGACCTGGACAAAAATCATAACATTCTCACCCAGATTGTCGAGGTCTTCACCTGTCATGAGATGCGCCGTAAAGAGCGAAGTTGCAGAGTTCCAGTCAATATAGCTTTCCGCACCAGCTACATCCCCATATTCCAATGATTCCTTAAGGCACCACGAATCATGCTCAGTTTTTGTTAAAACCGTTGCCGTCAGCTCTCCGTTGTTGCTCTCACAGGTGATTTTATTATTCTCGCAATGGCAAGCCGCATTTGTATATTTTTTTGATTTTACAGTGAGGGATGTTGCAGAATCTGGGACCCATACGCAATAGATCTTAGTATTTGTATCTGTATAATCCACCGAATTAACGAGATCGGTCGCTACGGCGGAGTAGGTATTTCCACTATTGTCTTCAATTGTAAAGCCATTGTCTGCTGCATATGTCACTTTGCAAGGGAATATACTGAAACATAGTACAATCAATAAGCCCCAAGCCGCTATGCGCTTCAATCTGTTCATAAGCACTTCTCCTGTCTTGAATCCAAGGAGGGCGGGGCGGAAAGCCCCGCCCTCCTTGGATTCACTGTCTATATTCGTCTATACATTAATTCCAGGAATGATGCGTATAGTCGCAGCAGATGAACCAGCAGATCTCGTCGCCCGCGCTCAGGGTATAGCTGGCAGCGCCGACGGGCGGCGTGTTCCAGGCCTTAAAGAACTCGTCATTTGTCGCGGCATCATCCCAGTCGGGATTATTGGTGTACATCCAACCGGACATATTGCCAAAGGTGAACTCGCCAATGCCGTTCAGGGTCGCCATATAGGTGCAGCCCACGGGAACCTCGGAAGTGTAGCTGTACTTGACTGCAAACTTGCGCATGATATCCATCACAGTCTCGCCGGAATTGACAAGGATTGTACCATAAGCGTGACCATCGGTAATGCCGAAGAATTCCTTGGCCTGCGTATTCAGGGTGTCCACCGCAGTCTTTACATCGCCGGTGTAGTGAGAATCAGCCATGGCTTCGGTAAAGTCGATACCGTATTTCACTTCAAACGTACCGGGATCAGTCAGGAAAACATAGTACTTTCTGACTTCACCGTTTGCCGTAACATTCATGTAGGGAGAGGGCGTATCAAGGTTCAGTGTTGCACTTCTGGTTGAATTTCCACCACTAATAACGGTACTGCCAAGGCAGCCGCCGGAGGCACTTGTGCCGCTGGGAATCTTAATCCGCGCAGCAACTGCAGCGCGGTCGCTAATTGCGGCAGTAGAAGTTGCACTGGCTTTATAGCTCACAAATGTCCACTTGCCATCAGTGTTCAGCGTCGTATTTCCCATGCAGGGGTTTTGCGCATTGTTTGCGGTAATCGTAGCATCCACGTTAGCCAGTTTTAAAGTAGCAAAGCGCAGCGGATCGTTGGATGCGATGGAAACTTCGCCATTGGGGAGACCGGCGGCCAGCTTATAGGTCTTGCTGGTCGTGACGCCGCCCTCGGAGGTGCTGATGATCACGGTATAGACCTTGTTGAGCAGGTTCACATTCGTCGCCGTGCGGACATTGCCCGCACCCGTGAAGGCAAGGTCGCCGTTGATGGTGGCGCCGGCATTGCTCAGGTTGATCACCACGTTGGTGCTCTTCAGGCTATACTCGGAGCCGCCGGCCACCATGGCGCGGATATAGATCTGGTCGCCGGTATTGCTGTCCTTCTCATAATAGGCGGTGGTGCCGCCAATGGTGACGGAGGACACGGCGTCAATGGAATTGACGGTCGTGCGGGTTACTTTCCCGGTCGTGGTCGTCGTGGTGCCGTCGGCAAATGCCATGGTGCTGAGAGACAGCGCCATCACGAGAGCCAACAACAATGCGGTGATCTTCTTCGTCATTTTCATGTTGTTTCTCCTTTACTAAATGTTGTTTTTGTTCCACGTGCGTCAGGTTCTCGCTTTAGCCCTGCGTATCACTCCTTCCACTAACTCATGAGCCTGTTCATTGGCTCAGCGCTATTTCAAAGCCGTAGGAACGGCTGCTTGACCCATTCTCTATAATCAGATCCCGATGTTCCAGCGTCAGATCCAGCACCATGCGGCCGCCCAAATCCGCCTTCAGGCAGGGACTATCGCCATTGACGGACGCGCCGTCCGCCAGCGTAATGTTGGCTGTGCAGTTCTGGAAATCCGTTTCTATCGGCAGTGTGATGCAGATCACATATTCCGCATCCTTTCCGCTGCCGCGCTGTTCCACCGTGCCGATGCTGTCACCGATGATGAACTCCCGGATAGCCAGCGGGTCACTGTTCTGGCCACAGCCGCCCAGCAGCAGGCTTATGCTCAGCGCGGCGATCAGCAAGCATACTATACGCTTCATCCCATCGCCTCCTTGAGCCGCAGGCAGTAGGTGCGGGTATAGCCCTCGTTCTGCACGGTGATGCAGGGATTGCTAACCGTCAGATCCACCACCAGCGACATACCGTCAATGGATACGATGCACGGCTCAGTCTCGTCCAGCGTCGCGCCCTCGGATAGCCGGAGCGTCAGCGGGACGGCGGTCATGTCCATGCCCTCCGTGGGAGGGATGAACACAACACAGCTCAGCCCCGTTTCCTGCCCGCCCCAGTTCTTGGTGACGGACACGGTGCAGTCCGCCTCGCCGCACTTGGCGGAAAGGATGTCCCACTTGCTGCGCTCCTGCGGCTGCTGGGGTGCTTTCCCGCAGCCCGCCGCCAGCGTCAGCAGCAGGCATGCCAGCAATAGAAATACAGTTTTTCTTTTCCTCATGGCACTCAGCTCCAATCCCGCTTGGTGTGGCTGGTCTGGTGATCCGCCACATCCGAGTTGTTGCCCAGCTCGTCCCAAAGCTGCTGGGAAACGCTGCGCTCGAAGGTCACGGTGACGGTATAGCGGCTGGTTTCCTCGCCCAGCGTCACGGTGTAGACCACCGGAGCGGTAAGGTTCACCACCTCGCCGGACACAGGACTCACCACCGCGCCCGCCGTGACGGTAACGGAGGGGGCTACCGCCGTCACGTTCGTGCCGGCAGGCAGCGTTACGGTGATAGTACCTGCGCTCTGGTTGATGACACCGTCCACGCCCAGCACGGAAAAGGCCGTGATCTTCGCGCCGGTGGTCGGCGTTACAGGATCGCTGCCGCCTCCACCGCCGCTGCCGGAGATCAACTGCCCCGCCTTATTCAGCACGGAGACGGTGTAGGTGCGGGACAGCACCTTTTCATTGCCCGCCACGATGTACTGCACCGTGCGGGAAAAGTCCTGCGCCAGACCGGGGGCAGGAGAGCAGACCAGCGTCTCCGGTCCAAGCGTCACATCCGGGGCGAAGGAGGTGCTTGACAGATTGCTGTCATCCACACCGGACACGGTAATAGTGTTGGCCTTGTTGTCAATAACGCCCTCATAGACCGTGCCGCCGATGGTAAGGCTGAAGGCGGAGATAGACGCCTGCGTCCGTGCCGTGGCCTTGATGCGGTACGTCCGGGTATTCGTCCCGTCGCCGGAAGTGATGGTGAAGGTCGTCCAATCCGACAGGTTCATGCCCTTCTTCCCGTCCAGCGCCGGCGAGGCGGTGGCCCCATAGGAGAGGCGGGCGTAGATCATCAGATTTGAGGTGTCCTTTCCTGCGTCAAGCAGCAGCTCAATATCCGTGCTGTCCGCGCCAGTGGTGATATTCTTGCCCAGAATATCCAGATCCCGCAGGATATTGGCGTCCTTCAGCATAATGGTGTCGGTGTAGATCTCCGCGCCGGAGGGCTTTTCCTCGTCCGAGAGCTTGACTACCACATAGTAGGTCTTGGTGGTCTTGCCGTCCTCCGCCTGCACGGTGAAGGCGGTCTTGGTATCCTTCACAAAGGTGATGCCGCCGGTAAGATCCGGTGCAAGAATCGTGGCATAGTCAGACAGCTGAAGCTGCGGGTGCATATCATTCAGCGGCGTACCGGCAGGCAGGGTCACGGTGATGATGTTGTCTCCGCCCTCCGTGGTAAACACGCCCTGCTTGCCCTCCAGTGTAAAGGAGGTAATGTCCGCCTCGGTGGACAGCTTACGGGAGAAATCGAAGCGATGATAATACAGGGAATAGGGATGCCCCGCCCCGCCGTTATTCAGGAAGCCCAGATACCACTGTGTGGCATAGCAGCCCTGATAGGTGGCCATGGCGTTCTTGGGCGTCGTGTTGCTGTGGGCAAAATAGCCCTCGCCAAAGTCGGCGTAGTTGAGGAACGAGGTCAGCACGCTGTCCTTTCCGTTGTTGAGGCGCACATCCGTGTGAACGTCAACACCCATAGCGGAAAAAGCGCAGATGATCTGAGACGCGCCCTCGGAGGTATACACGCCGCCCCACTGGACGCCGAATGGGTTGTCAAAGGGGTCGGTGCCAAAGCTGTTCATAACAATGTCAAAGCCCTCCCACAGCTTAGCCTTGACCCGCTCGCCGTACACTGGATCGTTCTGATAGGGCGCGATAGACTGCATCAGCATGGTGACCATATCCAAGCCAAAGCCATCCGACAGGTACTTGTGGTTCAGGATCGTCTCCAGCAGCTTTTCCCGCGTCCACACGGCGTTTTCAGGGATAGTATAGTTGCCCATATCCAGTGCGTTCAGGGCAAAAATGGGACCGTTGATGGTGTATCCGCCCCGGTAGTTATAGAGGATGGAAACGAAGTCGTCCACTTCGTTGCCCTTGGCGTCGATAAAGGGTTCGCCGTTGTTGTACTTGGACAGCTTGGAGCAGTCGATGCCGCGGGCGGTCAGTGTCATGATCTTACGGTCAATGTTGGTCATGGCCACATTGGTGGTGGTGTCCAGCCGCTTGATGCACTCCGCGATGGAGAAGCCGTCGTCAAGATTATCCCACTTCTTCTGGTAGAAGCCCAGGTTCATCCATTCCCAGTCCTCCCACGCGCCTGCCGTTGTCCGGCTGTACCGCTGGTTGATCTTGCTGACCAGTGACTCCATTTTCGCCTTGTAAGGATTCTCTGCCTGTTCCTGAGAAACTGTAACAGTGACGGTATAGGTATTGGTGGAGCCGTTCTGCGCCTTGACCTTGTACTGTACCGGCTTGCTGAAGTCCTGCGCCTCACCGGAGGCCGGTGTGACCGTGGCGAAATCCGATACACGGATGGTCGGTGCAAAGGTGGTGCCGGTACCAGCGGGAAGTTCCATCGTGATCGTACCATTCACCTGGTCGATCACGCCTGCCGCCGCGCCATAGGTGAAGGACAGTATCTGTCTTCCTCTTGCCACCGCCGTGCGGGTGATGGTCACCGTATAAGTACGCACTTTGCCGTCCTCTGAGGTGACGGTGTAGGTATTGCCGCCCACCTTCAGCGTATCAGGCTCGACGAGCACCGCAAACTCGGAAATGGTGATCTCCGGCTTTACAGCCGCCAGATCCATGGCGTAAGGGATGGTGATGGCGATGTTGTTGCCGTTGATCACGCCCTCCGCATCGCCCAGCTTATAGGAGGTGATGTAGTTTTCAGAGGACTTCTGCGCTGTAATCGTTACCTTGTAGTCGGTGCGCAGATCAAAATTACTGTTGGTTACCGTCAGCGTCAGCGGCTCTGTTTCGGAGTTGGTAAAATCGAAAGAACCGCTGCCGGTAAAAGATGTTCCGTTGATTTTGACCTCCGTGCCGGTATGGGTAATGACCGGCGTGATGGCGCGCAGGTCGGTGCCCTCCGGCAGATTCAGGGAGATCGTCTTGTTGGTCTCGTCGATTTTGCCATAGCGTGTCACGCCACCTGTGGTGACGGCGAAGGAGGTGACCAGATTATCCGGCGTTCCTGACTCAATGCTGATACGCCACGTAGCGCTCAAAGCGTTATATCTGGTACCATAGGCTGGATCATAGGGCGTTACCTGATAGGCCAAAGACCCTTGGGCCACAGAACCCGCCACCGAATTGGCGATTAGTCCAGTTCCTACCTCAACATCCACTGTTAATTGGGAACGGTCTACATTTTCCGGCAGCTTCACCGTCACCGTGCGAGCCGCGGCATCGATACTGCCCACAGAGCCGCCAATGGTCACCCGGTCGATGACCGGCTCCTTGATGCGATTCTGTTCAACGTAGGAAAGATATTCAGGGACGATCTGCTCATAGATGATTCGCAGAGCCGCAGGACTGACCTGACTATAACCTTTTTTAGCAATATACTTTTGCAGGTATTCCCGCATGAACTGAACGGCCTCCTCGCCGCCCGCACGCCACTGTGCTTCATAGGAGTCAAAGAGACGGTTGCCGTTCATGCTGGTCTCGCCCGCATCCAGGTCAAAGTATGCCGTACTCATGCCCAGCCAATAGCCCAGCGTGCTGAGCATATCCGCATTGGCCGAATGATAAGAGCCGATCTCCGTTCTTGACGCGGTGATCTTATCCATCTCAAGATAGATCTGGTAGAAGGTATTTGTAAACAGCTCCGCCATACCCAGCAGTTCCTGGGTATCCGCTTCTGTCCACGTTTCCTTACTGGCAGCCTCCGCTGCAAAGGTATAGACTGGGAATGTCCGTCCATCTGCTGCAGTAAGGTTGTAACAAATCGGCTTCGAGAAGTCGTAGGCTTTGTTCAGCTCCAGGTCGGCGGTATTATTTTTCGAACTCTTGTTGTCGCCAAAGTCAATGGAGGTCGGCGTCATCACATAGGAGCTTGCATCGGAACCCTTCGGCACGCCGTATACATTGATAAAGCCGCCAAAGTTGCTGTATTTGGGCGCGATCACGGAATTGCCGTTATAGAAAGTACCACTGTTTTGCAAATACCTGTCACCGCTGGCCGTACCGGTGGCCGGCCAAGTACCAACTGCTGCGAAAGCCTGCACCGTCAGAGAAAGGGTCATTACCAGTGCCAGCAGCAGCGTCAGCACACGGCGCAGCGAGCCTCTTACGTTTTGTGTTGTCTTTTTCATATCGTTACCTCACTCAGAGCGGATGGCCTCGTTGGGGCTGATGAGCGTCGCTTTGCGTGCGGGGATCCATGCGGCGGCAATGGCCACGCAGCCGGAAAACACCACGCCGCAGACCGCCAGCCACCAGGGCAGCACGCACCGCAGCTCACGGGACGCGAAGATCACCGGTATGAGCCACTTGGCGATAAAGCTCGGCACCAAGCCAGCCGCGCCGCCTATCACGCCTACGATCAGTGCTTCCGTCAGGAACATCTTGAAGATGTCGCTGCGAACGGTGCCCAGCACCTTCAGCACGCCGATTTCGCGCGTCCGTTCCGTAATGGACATCATCATGGTGTTTGCCACGCAGATGGCGGAGATCAGCACGGCGATGCCGCCCAGCGCGCCCAGCATCCCCTGGATCTGGCGGGACTGTGTCCGCACCGTCTCCAGCATATCGTTGAGCGAATAGGTGTTCAGCCCCGTGTCACGGATCAGCTTGACGATCCGCTGCACGTCGTTGACGTTCTTGACCTTGACCCAAACCAAGTCGTAGGTAGGACCGTTGGCCTTTTCCTCCGCCGTTTTGGTTTCCGTGGCAGCGCCGAGATAGTTGGCGTTGGCCTGCACCATCTCCTCCAGCCGGTCATAGGCCATAAAGGCGGAGGAGGTGAAGTTGTTGTTCAGCGTGGAGCAGATGCCGGTTACCCGCAAGTTGTAGAGATTGCCGGAGGGCAGCGCCCGCCCATCGGTATCGGCCTTTGCCTCACCGGTCAGATTGGAATAGTCGAAGGTCATACGGACAGGTGCTTCCAGCAGATCCACCAGCGGATTTCCGTCCTCATCCAACGCGGGCTCCCAGTCCTTGGCCTTGTTGGCAAGTCCCGCGGAGACATCATCGGTGAACATGACCTCCGGATGCAGGCGCGTGCCGTCCCCGGCCATAACGCCCCGCTCCGGCGTCAGCATGAAGTTTTCCGCCGTGGTCATGTCGATGCCGTAAACGCGCACCATGTTGACATAGTTGCCGGACACGATGTAGGCGGACTGCTGATAGACCGGCGTTACCGCCTCCACACCGTCGATGCCCCGGAACGCCTCCAGTGCCTTGTCGTTCAGCAGTGCCTTGCGCCCGTAATCGCCGGTGGCAGGCGTCACATCGATCTTTGTCAGGCTGCCCAGCGCCTCGATGCTCTCGCGGTACGCCTGCTCATAGCCCAGACCTACGGAGATCAGCACCACGATACACATGACGCCCACCGCCATGGACAGAGCCGTCAGGGCCGTGCGGGTCTTTCGCCGGAACAGGTTCGTGCAGCCGTAGTGGAAAAGGTCTCTCGGCTTCATACATTCCCGTCCTTATTGCTTCCGTCGTAGGTCAGCGGCTTCTCTCCAATATCCGGGGTGCCGCCGTCTGCGTCAAAGTCGTCGTCAAAATCATCCAAGGCAGCGGTGTTTTCAGCACCGGGCCCAATCTCGCCCCGTTTATAGCGGATGATCACATAGACGATGATCGCAATGATGATCAGCACCAACAAAATCACCAGCAGCCACAGCCACCAGCGGCTGCCTGTGCCGTCTTTATTTGCGTTGACGCTGTTGGCATCTGTATCCGCAGAGCTTTCCGCCACGCTCAGCGGCACGGAGATGTCCTGAGAATATGTCTCGCCGTTGGCATCCTCATACTGGAGGATCATCTTGCCCACAAACGCGCCGATCTTGGAGAAACCCACCGTTACATCGGCACTGGTGGAGCCGCCTGCCAGCAGGTCACCCACGTAGCAGGGCGCGGCGGCGGTCATGCCGTCCGTGGCCAGCACCCGGATATTCATAGCCTTGGCGCGGCCCATGTTGGTCAGCGGCACGGAGATGGTAGCTTCCTTATCCTTGCTGGGTGTGCCGTACACCTCCGGCGTACCGGCCAGAATGTCCATCTTCTGGCTGACCGGCAGCATGATGTTCTGCGCCGCCTTACCGGCCACCGCCTCGGTGGTCTCATATGTCAGGTTGATGCCCAGCATGGCGGGGCCAACCTCCGCGTCCTGCTTGGCCATGATCTTGTATTTCAGGATCGTCGTACCGCCCGGCTTGATGGAATCGGCATAGGCGGTATCCGTGCCGCCTACGCACAGCGTCAGGCCGGGGGAATTGGTGAATACCAGGCTGGAGATGATCTTCTTGGCCGTGTCATATTTGGAATTGTTGATCAGGGTCAGGCGCAGCTCCGTCTCCTCGCCTGCCATCAGGCCGGATACCTCGGTATCGTCCACATACAGCTTATAGCTCTGCACCATCACCGACATAGCGGAGGCGTCATAGCCATCGATCACGGTAAACTGCGTGGAGAAGGAGCCCTCCGCAGGGGCGCTGTTCTCGAAATAGTTGGCCTTGAATTTAATGGACTTGTTGCCGGAGGTGGCAAAGGGCGACACCGTGAAGGTGTAGTCCAGATACTTCACCTCGCCGCTGGCCCAGTAGTCGAAATATTTGCCTAAATTGGTGGAGTCGATCACGAAGGGGAACTCGTCCAGCGCGGCAGAGACCACGGGATAGACCGTCACGCTGGTCAGGGTACCGCCCACATTGATCACGGGGATCCGCATGGAGATAGTCTGATTGGGTGTGCCGGTAGGCACGGTGTAGGAGCCGCCCGCATTGGTACCCGCCACCTGAAGGCTGCCGAAGGAGGTGGTAACGCCGGACATATTGCCGTTATCGGTAACGGTCACATAGGCACTGACCTTGAAGGTCACGTCCTCGGTGATGGTGGTGCCGTTCACGGCATCCTCCCGCCACACAGTGGCGTTGATCTTAAAGGGCACAGCGTAGCGGCCCTTGCTGGCGAACTCGCTGATCTTGAACTCGAACCACACCTCCGCCGTGGAGTTGTAGGACATATCCTTTAAGTGCTGCACATCGCTGGCGTAGATCAGCTCAAAGGGCCAGTTGGACACGCTGGCGTCGGTAGGCACATCGGGATAGATGTTGATGTTGCGCAGCATGTATTTCTCGCTGGGCAGATATTCCTTGTTGACCGCCAGCGGCAGCACGATCTTCACCACCTGACCGGGAACGCCTTTGGGGGACTGTGCGCCGGTATCCATCAGGATCAGGGCGTTGGCGTCGCTGGGTATGACCTTGATATCCGTGTTGGGCTTTTCGTCTGTAACCGAGACCCCGCTGACGCCGGCGTCCTCTCCGTTTTCGTAAGACGTGTAAGCCTCAATGGTGCTGTCATCTATCACATCCTCTGTGACTTCTTCCGCCATAGCGACGGCGGGCAGCAGGGATACTGTCATCAATACGCAGATCAACAGGGCCAGTACCCGTTTTACCGTTTCTCTTTTCACTGTGCGTTCTCCTCTCCGGTGTGGTGATTTTCTATCTCTATCTTTCCGTCGCTGAAATAGACGGTACGATCCGTGTAACGCTGCATCTGCGGGTCATGGGAGCTGAGGATGAAAGTGGTGTTCCGCTCCCGGAAGATCTCGCACAGCAACTCCATGACCTCCTGGCCGGTACGGCTGTCCAGATTCCCGGTAGGCTCGTCCGCCAGCACGATGGAGGGCTCCGTAATAATGGCCCGGGCGATACTGACGCGCTGCTGCTGACCGCCTGACAACTCCGCAGGCCGGTGATCTACGTGTCCGCGCAGTCCCACGCGGCTCAAGGCCTGCCACGCCAGCCAATTCCGTTCATCCTCCGGTACGCCCCGGATGGCCAGCGGCAGTGCCACATTCTCCAGTGCCGTATACTGGGGCAAATTATTGTAGTTCTGAAAGACGAAGCCGATATAGCGGCGGCGGAACCTTGTCCGCTGCTCCTCGTCCATAGCCTCCAAATGATGCTTGCCTCGGACAATGATCTCCCCCTCCGTGGGCGGCTCAAGACCTGCCAGCATATTCAGCATGGTGGACTTACCGGAGCCGCTGCGGCCTGCGACACAGACAAATTCGCCTTGCAGCACGGACATGTCCACGCCATCCAGCGCGCGGACCGTGTTGCCGCCGACGGTGTAGTGCTTCTTCAGCCCCACCGTCCTGATGATGGTTTTTCGTTCACTCATAGTTCTCTCTCGCTATCTCAAATGTGGAGGGCGGCAGCACATAGTTCCGCTCCTCCGCCGTCAGGCCGAATTTGATCTTGATGCGCTCCAGCTTCCGTACCCACGGGTCGCCCAGCGCCCACAGCACCAGAAACGTACACAGCCCGTGACAGAAATCGAAGAAGAAGCTGGATAGATAGGCCGCGCCTATCGTCTGCCATGTAAGGGGGCTTACATACCCGATGATGAAATACAGGTTCATGATCCAGCCGTACAGAAAGCCGGACAGGAAACCATAAAGGCATAGCCGCAGGGGCGCGTGGTCGGTAAGCTGCCGCACAAAATGCAGCAAATCGCCCCGGTTGGTATTCTCCGGGCACAGCCTGTCCCACCATTGCGCCGCAAAGTGACGGCGGCTTTTGCCCTTGAATACACCTGCATTTTGCAGGATACCCGCCAGAAAGCCCACCAGCCCCCATGTGAACATCTGCCATGGCGTCCACGGCCCTTGTCCGAAAATGAAGTTGCTGACAAAGGCGGTCAGCGCGCCGGTAAGAAAGCCTGCCTCCGGCCCGAAGGCCACCGCCGTAATGATAATGATGGCGGAGCAGGGCTTGAAGTTGGGCAGCGGGATGATCTCAAACACGGTGCGGCCTACCACGGCAATGGCCGCCATCACCGCGATAGGCACCAGCTCACGGGCCTGGGGCTTCTTCTTATCGAATACCAGTATGAAGGGGATGGCGGACGCCAGCAGGAACAGCAGGCCCAGCAGAATATCCGAGTTTAATATGATGTAGTCCCAGAAAGTGCGGGAACCCACCGGATTGACCGCGGGGCGGTGGCTATGGTAATAGCCGAAGGCCACCATCAGGGCGGGCAGCACCAGAAGGATCACCCACGCGGCGGCTCTGGTTCTTTTGCTGACAAAGAGCTTCGACACGACGCGATCACCTCCTCGCAGGTAATTTCCATGGGGAAGTGCTCCGCCGCGATACGGTTGGCGTCGGTGGTATAGAACCGGTTTCCGGCAAAGAAGTCGTGGGGCTCGCCCTCAGAGAGCAGCAGCCCGTCAAACATCAAGGCGCAGCCTGTGGCGTACCGGGCGGCGAATTCCACATCGTGGGTCACCACCAGAATAGACGCGCCTTCCCGGCACAGCGTCAGCAGCAGCTGCGCCAGCTCCGCCTTGGCATAGGCGTCCAGCCCCTTGGTGGGCTCGTCCAGCAGCAGCACCGTGGCCTCCCGCAGCAGCAGCTTGCCTACGGCAAGACGCTGGATCTCGCCGCCGGACAGGTCGTAGGGATGCCGCGCCAGCAAAGGCGTCAGCTCCAGCCTCTCCGCCATCTGCACGGCCTTGGCTTTGTCCTGTTCAGCACTGTCCAGCAGCTCCTTCTCCACCGTATCGGCCACAAACAGCGACCGGGCGTTCTGGGGCAGCATACACAGCCGCTGACCCTTTGCCAGCTTCACCTTGCCACGATAGGGCTTCTTGAAAGCCGCCAGCGTTTGCAGCAGCGTGGTCTTGCCCGCGCCGTTGCCGCCCAGCAGGCACAGCAGCTCACCCTGATGAAGCGTTACGTCTGTGCCCCGCAGGATGTCCTTGCCCTTTTCGGTATAGCGGAACCAAAGCTCCTTGCCCTCTAAAACGGCGAGGTGCTTTGCTTCTTTTTCGGTTTTTGTGTTCTCAGGTACGGCAGCATCTTCCACGATGGGCAGCAGCCGCTCCAAGCGGCGGCGGCCATCCCGTACCGTCAGGGGCAGATCGTCCGTTTGCTCCAATTCGCTGAAGATACGGACGGCGGCGGGAAGTCCGAAATAGATGCGGCTTTTCTCTGCGCTGCCGGACAGCTGCCGCGCGATCTCAGCCGGTGCGCCGTCTGACAGGATACGCCCCCGATCCATAGTCACCACACGGTCGGCGGCGGGGAATACCTCGTCCAGCCGATGCTCCGTCAAAAGGATGGCTACGCCCAGCTCACGGTTGATCCGCTGGACGGTGGCAAGCAGATTGCGAGCCGCCAGCGGGTCCAGCATGGAGGTAGGCTCGTCCAAAATCAGCAGCTTCGGCCCCATGGCCAGTGCCGAGGCCAGATTCATCAGCTGCTTCTGCCCGCCGGACAGCTCCGTGGTCTTACTGCGGAACCACGGCTCCATGCCGAAGAAGGCGGCCATCTCCGCCACGCGGCGGCGGATCACCGGAACCGGCAGCGCCATATTCTCAAGGCCGAAGGCCAGCTCATGCCATACGAAATCGGTGACGATCTGATTATCCGGGTTCTGCTGTACGAAGCCGATCTCCGCCGCGGCGGTCAGCTCCGGCAGTTGGGAAAGGGGCGCGTCCTTATAAAAGGTCTCGCCGGCCTTTGCTCCCACAGGCAGCAGGCCGGGCTTGGCATGGCGCAGCAGTGTGGTCTTTCCGCAGCCGGAGGGGCCGCACAGCACCACATACTCGCCCTTATGTATCTCCAACGAGACATCGTCCAGTGCCCGCGTGTCAGCCAGCGGGTAGGAGAAGCTCAGGTGTTCAAACCGTAAGAGCGCCATCTGATGGCCTCCTTTGTTTCAAGAATACCGGGCAGGAACATCAGCACGGCGTAAAAGACAAACATGGTATAGCTGGCACTGCCCAGCAGCACCGGCGTCATGGCGGGATAGAACTCCATATACCCGTGGCCGAAGGCGCGGGCAGTGATGCAGACGCCTGCCACTGCCAGAATGAGGCCCAGCGTCCGAGCGTCCCGGCCATCGAAACGGAACAGGTGGAAGGTGGTGCGCCGCTTGGCACCATAGCCCCGGGCTTTCATAGAGTCCGCCGTCTCCACCGCCGCCTCCATGCTCATGGTCAGCAGCACCGACAGGTTCCGCAGGGCACTGCCCAGCCTTTGCAGCAGCCGCGTGCCCTCCTCCTGCAACATGGCCTGAGACTGACGGATCTCGCGGCGATTCTGCTGAAGCTGTGGGATGAACCGCAGCGTCATGGTGATCAGCAGGGACGTGCCGGGAAAGGGCTTGCCGAACAGGTACAGGAACTTATCCGAGGTCATGACCTCCTGATAGCAAGTGAACCACATAATGACCGCGCACAGGGAGCAGCCGGACACCAGACCGTAGCACACGGCTTCCAGCGTGTACCACAGGTGATTGATGGTAAAAAGCATGGTCACGCCCCGATGGTTGAACAGCGGATTGGCGAGGGCGATCAGCAGAAACATAGGCCCCACAAACCGCATGGTGTGGCCGTAGGCTCTCCAGCCCCGCAGCCGGATGGAAAACCAGCTGGCGCCCAGAAACGACAGCACCACCGTGACCGGGTGCATACAGGCCAGTGTCAGGCCCAGCACCAGCACGAAGTACGCCATACTGACCGCCGGATGCAGGTTCCCGAAGAAACGCATCCGGGTATCAGTCATGGTTATCCTTCCATTCCTTGCCGTAGCCGTAGGGATCTCCGTTTTCCAGATCGCAGCCAAGGTCGCAGGTGTAGTTCCACTCAATGACCTCGCCGGCCTTGACGAAGTACACGCCGCAGCCGTAGTTGGGATACCAGTCGTTGACGCAGTACATCCAGCCGCTCCAGCGGCCGCCGTCGAACTCATAGAGGTTATTGATGCCATCCACATAGCAGCCGCTGGACGTGCCGCCGCGATAGGACATGTGGATCTTGTACTTATCGCAGACGTAGGACAGGACGTCAAAGACTGTGTTACCCTCCTCGATCTCCACCGTGGTTACCGGCAGGATCACGCCGGAGGCCGGGACGATGCCCGCCCACTTGCTCTCCAGATGCATACCATTATTCACCGCCGTATCGCAGCGAATGGTAATGGTGACGGTGTTTTTCTTGCTTTCGGGCTTCTGCTCGGGGGTAGGCGTAGGGGTATTGCTGTCCTCGCCCTTCTGGTCGTCCTTTTTGTTGTCGTCTTTTTTGCCGCCGGAGTTGGACGGTTTGTTGGCGGTATCCTCATCCGGTGTGGCAGAAGGCGTCTGGTCTGTCTTATTGCCCTTGTTGCCCTGCGGTGCATCTCCGGAGCCCTGAGCATAGAAATCCGCCACGCTGTCAGGCTTGCTTTGGGACGGGGTAGTTGTTGTTTCCTTTTTGCCGAAGCTGAAGGCCTCTGTAAACCAGGAATACCACGGCTTTTCCTCTTCGGGTTGGTCGGTATCCTCTCCCACATAGTCCAGATCCAATTCGCCGCTATTGCCGGCAGTGCCGGTCTGGGCGCAGGCGCACAGGCTCAACAGCATCATAATTGCCAGCAGAAACGCGATAATATATCTAAGATTTTTCTTCATTTCTATACTCCTTCAGCCCGTGTCAGGGCTGTTGATTTTGAGGATGCGGGAGGGGCCGGCAAACCCCTCCCGCTATGGAAAAGACAACGGCATTTGCCGTCTCGACTTGCCTTTTGCGGATTTGAGGATGGGGGACGGGGCGGCTTAAACCCCGTCCCCCTATGGAAAGCTGACAGTCTCCGTTCAGACTGTCTCGGCTTGACTGGGGTTAATTGCTGCGGATATTGTATCAAGTGCGGCTTCAGCGGAGGTCTCTGCCAAGGTGAGAGCCTTTGCTTCAGCCTCCGCCTTCTTCTTCGCCGCCCATTCTGCCTTAGCGGCCCGCTCCGCACGCTTTTTGGCGGCTTGTTCCCGTTTTCGCTGCTCGGATTGCTCCATCTTGCGCTGCCGCTTCTGCCTTCGCTCCTCACGGAACAACGGTTCTTGCTTCACCTTTTCCGCCTTATAGCGAGCGGTGTCGCGCAGCTTGCGCATGGAACGAGGCTGCGGCAGCCTTGCCGCCGCCATCGCGGCTGCCCAGCTGCCAAAACGCTGCTCAATAAACGTACCGCCATCCACTTCGCTGGGGGATGGGCTGTGACCCAGTGAGATGGCGCACCGACTCAGATACCGCGCCAGCTGCGGCAGCGGCGTATCTGCGTTTCGCTCGGCAAATGCTTCGTCACGCGCTTCCAGTGCTGCTACAGCCCTTTTGACTATTTGGTTTTGCGCCCACGCCTGAAAATCAATGGGACGTCCGCCGCGTTGAGACATAGTAACACTCCTCCTTATTACGAAAAAATGCCGGACAAACCCCTTCTCAGGGGATGACCAGCGACATTTTGGCAAGAAAAAACGCTGACAAAATCCGTCAGCGCACGCTCCTGCCCTCGTCACAGCGAGAGAGCGCCACTGTGTACCAAAGATCCTTGACCGTGCAATTCTCCTGCCCTCGCGCCACAAGGCTTTCGCCTTTCGTACATGATCTACCTTCTCAGAAGCTTCCTCCCAATGGCGGTATTACCCAACAGCTTTCGCCGCTTCGACCATTTCCTTGCGCTCACAGTGCCGTCCGCAGAGGGTTTCTAACCCAAATTCCTTTTAGGCTGCTGCCTGATCTTTTGCATACAAAAAGATCTTTACGACCAACACAGCCACACGGTGTCACCGGATCATATTTACTTGTCTGTTGCAAATGAATGAGGCTGCTGCGGTTTGTGCATACTGCAAAGTGTCAGCACACGCTCTGGGTATTTCGTAAATCATATACAATTTACGACAGAAAAGTTACCGCAATTCCATCTTTTACTATACATTGACTTACCAAAAAAGTCAACAAAAAATGCAGGAAAATTGTGAAATAGCAAGAACTATCTGAATTGCGATTCAAATTGCTTTATATTGTTTCCATCATCTGGAAGTTCAAAAGAAAGGATACCACGGCATCTTGTTTATTGCCGTCACAAACACCGTCAGAAGGAAGGGAGATTACTATGCCACGGCGAGGAGAGAACATTTACAAGCGGAAGGATGGTCGGTGGGAGGGCCGCTATATTCGCGGCCGGACACCTGCCGGCAAGGCAGAGTATGGCTATGTATATGCCAAAAGTTATGCAGCCTGTCGTGAGAAGCGACGGAAGATGGAAGGAGTCATACCACAGAAGCCGACCCTGACAGGTGAAATGTCTGTGGCCCAGGCAGTTGCGTTCTTTTTGTCAGATCGCCGTGGTGAGCTAAAGGCTTCAACGGTCGGGCGCTACGAGTATGTGATCAGCCATTATATTGTCCCAGATCTGGGAACGGTCATGCTTCATGAGTTGACGGCGGAAAAGCTTTCTGCCTATTTTAAGAGATTGCAGAACCGAGGTCTATCAAGCAAAACCGCGAGGGACATTGGTGTGCTGCTAAAGACAATTTTCAAAGTGGTGAAAAAGAAATGTCATTGTGATTGCCCCGGCCGGGATGTGGAGCTGCCCGCATATCGCGGCAAAAAGATTGAAGTATTTTCCGATCACGAGATAGCCCTGCTGGCGCAGAAGATCCTGGAGGCCCCGGACATCACAGGGCTGTGTATCCTTCTGGTGCTGAACACGGGGCTGCGACTTGGTGAGATCTGCGCTCTGCGCAAAAGCGACATTGACTACCGCTCCGGCTTTCTGCGAATTGAGCGCTCGGCTGCCCGTGTACGCGATGCTTCCGGGACACATCTGGTGGTGCAATCCCCGAAAAGCGGCAGTTCTGTGCGTCTTGTAGCCATTCCCAATGATATGCTGGAATTGCTGAAAGCGACCACCCAGAGCATTCAGAGAGACAATTATCTGCTGACCAACACGGACACGCCGATGGAACCGCGCACACTGCAATACCGATACCGGAAGCTGCTGGAACGCTGCGGTATCCGCTATCGGAATTTTCACGCCCTCCGACATACCTACGCGACAAGGTGCATGGAGAATGGTGTGGACATCAAGAGCCTCAGTGAGCTTTTGGGCCACGCTGATGTTCGGACGACATTGCAGACGTATATCCATTCTTCTCTGGCCCATAAAAGGCAGGCTGTTCAGAGCATATGTTTCTTACCCATGGAAGGGGCGGGCAGCGTTTTAATTCCGTCAAGAATTCCGTCAGAGATCTCAGCAATTACCGTGCCGCCAAGCAAAACAGGGACTTGTTTCGTGAATTGTATATGATTTACGAAAAACGAACTATTCCTCATGCAGCCGTAGGCACAGATGCCTGCGGCTTTTTTTATTTTGCAGGCAAGGCGCGAACCGGCTTGCTACGTTGTGAATAGGGGCTAATCATCCTGTTATCAAGACCGTCTGGGATAGAACCGCTCGCCGACCCACTCTGCGGTCAGCTCTTTCGGATGCAAGACCAGCGTGGGCGTATGGCTTTCCACAGCAAAAGCAAAGGCTCTGTTTTCCCCACTGTCCGTTGCTGACATGTCAGCATCATGGACGCACAGCACCACATCGGCAAGGTCGATGATCTTCCTATAGGCTTGCAGCTGTGCATCC
>ERZ1673738.1953-NODE-1953-length-28645-cov-7.921931_pt1 | contig 28645 bp, 27 predicted proteins | sample MGYA00580198_ERZ1673738 | MGnify/ENA primary metagenome ERZ1673738 (study PRJEB41218, sample SAMN15661784) | gut metagenome | host: Homo sapiens | place: Canada: London | collected 2015-08-20/2019-03-30 | study: EMG produced TPA metagenomics assembly of...
AATATTCTGACAGTTGCGCCTCCCAATAATCTCGTCCTTCACGTCCCATGCCGTCCTCCCATTATTCCGGTTTGTGGCAGAACATACCACGCTGTCTGCCTCAAATCCAGATGGGGCTGGCTGGGCACTTACGGACAATTAAAACAACCCCGAGGATATTTACCTTTCGCACACCTGCGCGGAAGTCTTCGACCCGCAGCTGAAGATCGAATGTCCCGGCGGGACTATCACCTGGCAGCAAAACCATCCATGGCAGATCGCTTCGCCATCGGGAGAGATTATGGAGTCGGGAGACTTCGGCAACCCGATCGCGCAGATGTTCAACGACATTGCGGACAAGCTGAACGATCCGTCGAAGTTCTGCTGTTCGCTGGAGATCGCAAAGGAACATACGAAGATCATCGAAAAACTGCATCGGGATTTCAGCATTATTCCTGTCCCACCCGAACAGGTGAAACGCAATCCGGAAAACGGTCAGCTGATATTTCCGGCATAACGGCAAATGCAACCCAAAACTGCACGAAAAGGAAAATCCTGCAAAATGCTCAATCTGATCCCCATGCCGAAAAAAATCAAAATCGGTTCCGGCAAAGTTTCACTTTCAGAATTCGACAATCTGAATCTGCCATCCGGCTGCTCCCATTCCCTGCTGGAACTGGCTGTCAAGCTGGCAAATGAACTCGAATCGACGGTCGGGAACCGTATCCGCTTTGTCCGTTCGGAAGTCGCAGGAGCTTCCATCCGACTGCTTTTGAACGGAAGCGAAGATGCCTCCGAAAATTATCAGATGACTATCGCCCCGTCGGAGATCAAGATCGCGGCGAAGTCCGAGACCGGGCTTTTCTACGGGATACAGACTCTGCGGCAGCTGATCCGGACCGAAGGACCGGCGCTCCCATTGCTTGAGATCAGCGATGCTCCAGATTATCCGGTCCGGGGTTTTTATCACGACTGCACCCGAGGCAAGGTCCCGACGCTGGAAACACTGTTCAAGCTGGCCGACAAACTCGCGTATTACAAAATAAACCAGCTTCAGCTCTATATCGAACACACCTTTGCGTTCGCCCGCCACTCGGACATGTGGAACGGTGCTGATCCGCTGACTGCCGAGGAGATCATCCGGCTCGATCACTACTGCCGTGAACGCCATATCGATCTGGTTCCGTCCCTCAGCACTTTCGGTCATTTTTATATGGGATTGCGCAGTCAGCGGAAAAAACATCTGAACGAACTGGATGTGGATGCACCGGCACTGCCGTTTTCCTTCCACGACAGGCAGATGCATTACACCTTGAACGCTTCCGATCCTGAGTCGATCCGTCTGGTGGAAGACATGCTGGCGGAATTTCTGCCGCTGTTCAGCAGTTCATATTTCAATATCTGCTGTGATGAAACTTTCGATCTGGGCAGAGGGAAAAACGCCGCGAAAGCAGCCAGAGCGGGCTCGACAGAAAAACTCTATGTTGATTTTCTGCTGAAGATCATTGCTGCCGTCAGAAAATACGGCAAGACCGTCATGTTCTGGGGCGACATCATCGCCAAAGCGCCGGAACTCATTAAAAAGCTGCCGTCCGACACCATCCCGCTGGAATGGGATTATTCGGCAGCCGCAACGAACCGGGAAACGAAAATCATGCAGAGTAGCGGACTGAATTTTTATGTCTGCCCCGGCGTCTCCGGCTGGAATACGTTTCTGAACCGGATCAATCAAGCCTCGCAAAATATCGTCAATTATGCCGTACGCGGTTTGAAATTCGGAGCCGTCGGACTGCTGAATACCGACTGGGGGGATTACGGGCATGTCAATCTGCTGGGCTGTTCGTATCATGGCCTGGCACTGGGGGCAGCCGCCGCCTGGAACTGCAAAGCGGCTTTGGATACAGATTCGTTCGACCGCGCTTTTTCATCCATCGAATTCGGCGACCGTTCTGACCGGATCGTCAAAGCTTGGCGCATGGAAAATAAAGCAGCTGTTTTTGGTTACGCTCATCTGGCAAGACTGTTCGATCCCGGCATCCCCGAAGGAGACAAAAAACAGTTTTCGCTTGATTTACGGAAGAACAAGCGGTCTGCACTGAAAAACTATCTGAAAAATGCCGGCAGGGCGGAAGAACAATTCCTTGAAACGGTCCGCCGATCCGATTTCCTCGACCCGTTGGCACAGGAGGAGCTCCTCTGCGGACTGCGGGGAAATATTCTGGTGCATGAAGTCTTGGGCACCATTCTGGAATATCCGGGATCCCAGCCGCGTGAGACTGCCGACCATCTTCGAGCGTTCGAGACCCGTTTCGCGGCGCTGTGGCATCGGCGGAACAAGCCGTCCGAATATTACCGGGTCCGGGAACTCCTGATGAGAATCGCCGATTCACTGGACGGCATGAAAATTGTCAAGCGGAAATAAACGACCGGATTGTATCACGGGGTGAATGGGATAAAGACCGTATGCTGCTGTGGACTGTCTTTGGAAATGGAATGCTGAGAAGCGGCATTTTCAATCCGTAAATGCTCACAGAGATATGGATGAAATCCATTTAGGCGCTTGCAAGTCAGGAAACAATGGTTATATTAGACGCGAACATTTTACATCGGGCATTTAACAAAAAACAGTCCTGTCCAGAGGCAAGGCTCAATGAAAAATTCACAGAATGTTGTCCGTTCGCAGGTGAACATACAGCCGGTGTTCCGTCTGGTTGACTTTTTTGAAGAAACTACCGAATACGAACGGAACTGGCAGCTGCCGTTCAATTCACTCGCTCTCTGTGTCCGGGATGATCCGGAGGATCCGTCATGGATCGAACTGCCGGAGAAAAACTGCCGCATATATTATGAGGCGAATGTGCCGTACTTCACCACCTGCGACACGCCGATGCGGATCCGTTATACGCCTGCAAACCGGCATTTCTGCATCCATTTCCGGTATGAACTTTTTCCTGGCGTCGACCTCTTTTCCGGCATCCGCGAGCGTTATATATTGAAAGACAAACAGCTTCCGGACAAGATCAAGTCGGTGTTTTCCGATCCGGATCCGCTGCGGCGGCTGGCGAGAGCCGAGGCTGTGACAATGGCAATGCTACTGGATTTCTGGCCAAAACATCTGCCGCTGGATCTGCACAAGGCCTTGGATTTCGGGGAATTTTTCCAGTATGTGCGCAAAAATCTGGACTGCCGTATCGGCATTCCTGAAATGGCGGCGATAATGGGGTGGTCGGAGGCGCACTTTTCCCGGGTGTTTCATTCGGTGTTCCATATTACTCCCAAACAATATCTTGTCCGGGAGCTGTTTGCCCGTGCACTGGGACTTTTGAATGATCCAGGAAAAAGCATCAAGGAGATTTCCGCCGAGCTCGGTTTTTCCTCCGAATTCAATTTTTCACGATTCATCAAACAGTATTCCGGTCAGGCTCCGAGCCAATTGCGCAGAACAGCTTCCGGTCCGCTCTATGTCAGGAAGTGATATGTAATCCTTGATTTTTGATATTCCATTCCTTGCGGGATGCCTTATATTATGCGCAGACAAACAAAAAGGAGTCGGAATATCATGAATGAACGTATTGCAAGACTGGTCAAAGCCGCGCGGAGCGGCGAAATTTTTCCTCCATGCGTCAAAGTGGAATATGATGAGTTCGATCTGAAACTGGCGGACCCCCTGCGCATTGCAAAGCGGCTTTCCGAATACATGGAAGCACAGCCGTGTTATTTCACGGAGGACAACGAACTGCTCGGAATGATACACTTCGACTGTTCCGTGGAAGCCGACCTTTTCCCCAGAACCGGCCATCGTTTTTTTTCTGAAACATCCCAGAAATTTTATTGCAAGCCGCAGGAAAACCTCTGCACGTTCGAGTGGCAGCACTCCAACGCCGATTTCGGGAAAGTCATCCGGATCGGTCTGGAAGGATTCCGCAAGGAGATCATCGAATCGCGCAAAAAATATACCGACGACCTTCCACGCCTGAATTTCCTTGCCGGACTGGAAGCCATGATCCGCGGCATTGTCCGCAGAGCACAGCAGTATGCGGCGGAATGCCGGAAACAGGCGTCTGCCTGTCAGGATCCTGCACGCAGGGCAGCCCTTCTGCGGATGGCATCCAACTGCATGCAGGTCCCGGAACATCCAGCCCGGACATTTGAAGAAGCGATACAATGTCTTTATTTCTGCTTCATCTTCCAGCCGGACAGCATCGGACGGCCGGACCAGTATCTTTATCCGCTCTACCAGCAGGGGATCACGGACGGCACGCTCACGAAAGAACACGCGAAGGAACTGCTTCAGGAACTTTACGTGATGATCCATGGATGGACCCGTTTCGGCACTTCGAACGGGGACAAGGGTGCGGAATCCCATTTCGTCATCGGCGGCTACACCATTGACCGTCAATGCGCCTGGAACGAACTCTCCGAACTGATCCTTGATTCCCTGATGGAAACCGATCTGATCCGTCCGCAGGTCTCGCTCCGCTGGAACAAACTCACGCCGCGTTCGGTGCTTTACAAGGTCATGGACTGCGAACGGAAGGACAAAAACAAACGCATCGCGCTGGTCAACGACGAACCCCGCATCAACGCCCTGATGAAGATCAACAAAGTCCCGTGGGAGACGGCATACGACTATATCATGGTCGGCTGCAACGAACCGGCTTTCCAGGGCGGCATTTCCCTCGGCGGCAATACCACGAACATCGTGCGTTCGCTGGTGAACACTCTGAACGACCGCCGCGAAGAAGTGCTGGCATGTTCCGATTTCGACTCGTTTTATGCCATTTACGAACAGGAACTGCACCGCGATCTGGAAACGATCCTTGCTTATTCCAACCGCTTCAACATGCTGCGTTCGCGCGACTGCAATGTGCTGACCTCGCTTTTTATGACCGGCTGTATTGAACGAGCACTCAGTGTGACGCAGGGCGGCGCCACCCTTGCCAGATGGTGCGCGAATTTCATGGGGTCGACCAACCTCATCGATTCGCTGAGCGTCATTCGCCAGTTCGTTTACGAGGAAAGGCTCTGCACCATGGCCGAACTGCTTGCCGCACTGGACGCCGACTGGAAGGGATATGAAGACTTGCGCTCGAAGATCCTGCGCAAAGGAAAATTCTTCGGCAACAACGACGAGCTGTCCAACGATATCGCCCACAGATTCTATACTTCGGTTTACAATTTTGCCGACGGCCGCACCGATATTTTCAGTCATGCGCTCAATTACGGCAACCTCACAGGATACCGTCTGCATTTCGCTCAATATGGAGCGCTGACTCAGGCCACGCCGGACGGACGCATTGCAGGAAGCGCCCTGATGTTCGGCAGCGGACAGTCCGACGGCAAGGACCGCGACGGCGTGACTTCGCATCTGCTCTCAGTCGCACACATGGATCCGACCGGCATCATGTGCGGAAACTCCATCATGAATCTTTCCGTGGATGAGAATACGGTTCAGAATGAGGAGAGTTTTGAAAAACTCGTTTCCATGATCGAAATTTATTTCCGGGAGGGCGGTCTGCATGTCCAGCTGAACCATGTTTCCGCCGAAGAACTGATCGCGGCGAAAAAAGATCCGGATAAATACAAGAGCATCCGCGTTCGAGTCTCCGGTTTTTCCGCCACGTTCGTGACTCTGGAAGAAGCCATCCAGGACAACGTGATCGAACGGACGGTCAATCCGGTGTAAGAATCGTAAGGATGATCCAATAAAATGAAACACTTTCTTCCCGTTTTTTTTCTCACTATGATTATAATATCAATGGAGGCTCACATGGATATGGAGAACGGTTACAAGATTCTCCGGCAGATCTCGGACGACGATAAAAAGGCAGATGCCGCGGTTTTGTCGATCGGATCGCAGGAAGAGTTGAAAGAGAAACAGAAACAATGGCGTTCGCTCTGGCTGGACATGCTGGGAGACATGCCGGAGAAAACCCCGCTTCAGCCCCAAATCACCGGAAAGATCCGATGCGAGGGTTATACGGTGGAAAAAATCCTGTTCCAATCCCTGCCGGGAATCTATGTGACAGGGTATCTTTATCTGCCGGACGACCCGCGGTTCCGGGCGCCGTATCCGGGTCTGCTGCTGGTGAACGGTCATTCCGATCCGGGAAAACTCCACGACCGTTACTGTGACATGGCGGTCATGGCGGTGAAGTCTGGATTTGCCGTTTTCACGCCGGATCCGTACAGTCAGGGGGAACGGGTGCAGCGTTCCGCCAAATATCCTTGGAAGGGATGTGCTGTGGAGCATGCTTCGCTGGGAGCGCGTTCATGGCTGGTCGGCTGGAATTTCGCCCGGTTCCGGATCTGGGATGCTGTGCGTTCCATCGACTATATGGAAACGCGTCCGGAACTGGATCTTTCCAAACTTGCTGTGGCCGGCTGTTCCGGCGGAGGAACCATGAGCACTTATATGCAGGCGTTCGACGACCGGATCAAGGTCGCCTGCCCTTCCTGTTATGTTTCCTCCCTCCGCGAAGTGATCGGGGAACGCGGCGTCCATGATGCGGAACAATTCTTCTTCGGACAGCTCCCGCGCGGGTTCAACCATGCGGTCATGCTCGCGATGGGACAGCCGCGGACGGCGCTCATGCTGGATGCCCGCCATTCGGATTATTTCCCGATCGCAGGGATCCGTTCCACGACGGCCCTGATCGAAAAATTCAGGGATAAGCTCGGGATCAAAACGCCGTTTGCCTTATTCAGCAGCGACGGTTCCCACGGCTGGCCCCTCTGCGGACGGACCGCCACGCTTTCATGGCTCGAATATACGGTCAAAGGGAAAGAAAGCCGCTTCTGCAAAAACCTCCGTGGAAAGCCTGTTCTGGATATTGAGGCGCTGCGCGGGATCGCCGACCAGACCCCGCCGATCCCATTCCCCGAAGCAGGACGCACTGTAACGCCGACCGGACAGGTCCGCGATCTGCTCGGATTCAAATCCCTGTACACGCTGATTGCGGAGGAAGCGGACCGCCTTCAGAAATCACGCAAAATCGACCGTTCCCGGCTGCGGGATATCGTCCGGAAATATGCCGGCATCCATCCTCTGGACCAACTGCCGCCCGAACCCGAAGCGTTTCAGCACGATTTCAAATGGTGGTATCTTTCCGGTTCGGAAGGGATTTCCGTGGAACAGTATGCGGCGATCCTCGCGGTGGAAGGCCGCTCCCTGATCGGGGAACGTGCGGAAATGTTTTTGAGAAAGGCGCTGGCAGAGAAAAAAGCCAATGGAGGCAAGCCGGTTCCTCTGCGTGCGGAAGGCGACCTGTGCATTGCGGCGGCTCATGCTTATGCGGCGGAACCCCAGCTTTTTTCCTCTGTGGAATTCAAAAATCCCCCGAAAAGCTGGACCGGTATGCTGACCGATCCCGATCCTGTTCACGACTCATTTGCCGTAACGGTCTGGGGAGCGCTGAAAGAATATGACTGGACCGATCTTGTCCCGAAAAATATCAAAAAAAAGGAAACATCCGCAAAATGAGCGATTATTACAAAAACAAAACCGCATGGGTCACGGGCTCTTCGCGGGGACTCGGCAGATCCATTGCGGAAAAACTTGCCGAAGCAGGATGCAATGTCATCATTTCCGGCAGGAATCAGACCAATCTGCGTTCGTCCGGAGAGGGAAATTCCGTGGATGAGGCCGCGACGGAAATCTCCGGAAAATACGGCGTCCGCTGTATTGCGGTCTGCGGAGAACTTTCTCGCGAGGAGGAAGTGGAACGCTGCATCGGAGAGATCCATGAAAAAATGGGACCTGTCGATTATCTGGTCTGCGCCGCGGGCGGCGGCAATGTCGGGACAGCTTTGAAAAAAGAATTGCCGCAGGACTACGCCTCCCATTTTGATCTGGCATCAGTCAAGGCGATCTTCGACCACAACCTGATCTCGACCATGCTCTGCTGCCGTGTGGTCATTCCGGATATGCTGGCGCGCGGATCCGGGCGCATCATCACCGTGGGAAGCATTGCGGGATGCGGCGGCAACAAGAACGGGAACGATGGTTTCACCGCCTATTCCATGGCAAAATCCACGATTCATCAATACACCCGTCTGCTCGCGAAAAAACTCCGGCATGACGGCATTCCGGTGAACTGCATCATTCCCGGCAACATCAACACGCCCAGCACCCGGATCCGGTTCGGCGGCGACAGGGAAAAACCGGTCGAAGGATTGAGCCGTCTGGAGCATGTCGGAAAACCGGAGGACATTGCGCATCTCGCGGTTTTCCTGTGCGGCCCCGGCGGAGAATACATTTCCGGTCAGCTGATCCGCGTGGACGGAGCCGAACAGCTTTCTCCGTGCTGACCGGTATCGAAAAATCATGCCGCTTTCCCGAACGGATCCTTGATTTGAAGGGAGAGCGGCATTACATTATTTTTGATTGAAACCTGATAAAGGAGTTTTCTTAAAATGAAACAGGACGGGGAAGTATTGAAACTTCTGAAACAGTTCGAAACGATGGGGATTCCATCCGTCGACTGTATCGTTTATCACAAAGGGAAATGCGTATTCCGCTACAAGTCCGGATATTCCGATGAGGCACGCACGAAACCGGTTGACGGAACGGAACGCTATAACATTTATTCCTGCTCCAAAGTCATCACCTGCACCGCGGTCATGCAGCTGGTCGAAAACGATGTGATCCGGCTGGACGATGCGGTATATGAATATCTGCCGGAATTCCGTGATATGAAAAAGACCGTCGACGGCAGACTTGAAGCCGTGAAGAACACCATGACGATCCGTCATCTGCTGACCATGACCGCGGGACTGACTTACAATACAGGTTCGGAAAACATCAGACGCGGGCAGCAGGAAACGGGTGGCCGGATGCAGACGCGCGAAGCCATGAAATACCTTGCCTGCGATCCATTGGTGTTCGAGCCCGGGTCTTCCTGGCAATACAGTCTCTGCCATGATGTTCTAGCGGCGGTGGTCGAAGTCGCATTCGGGAAGCGGTTCGGTCTTTATGTGAAGGAAAATATCTTCGACCGCGCCGGGATGAAGCATTCCACCTTCCTGCTTCCGGAAAATGAACTTCCTCAAATCGCCGCGCAATACCGGTTCGATGCCGAAAAAAAACAATATGTTTTCTGCGGGCCGAAAATTCAGTGGTTCAAGATCGGCACGGAATATGAAAGCGGCGGAGCCGGATGTATTTCCTGTGTGGATGATTATATCGCATTTCTGGAAAATCTGCGCTGCGGACACCTGCTCCGGCAGGACACGATCGCACAGATGACTTGTCCGCAAATCAGCAAGGCGGCGGACAAGGCATACATCCACCAGATTGGCAATCCGAATTATACTTACGGACTTGGCGTACGCTGCCCCAGACCTCATGGGACGTTTCATGATTACGGCTGGGGCGGTGCCGCGGGCGCATATCTGGCGATCATTCCATCGATGGAAGTCTCCTTCTTTTACGCTCAGCATGTTCTCGCTTCACCGGTTCAGGCGATCAGAAAAACATTGACCGATGCGGTGATTCAGGATGTCATCAGTTGAAAAGGCAAGGAACAAATGAGTGAAGAAGCAATCGTTTTCGATATAGAGAAATTTGCAGTGCACGACGGTCCCGGGATCCGGACCGTGGTCTTCCTCAAGGGATGCCCTCTGCATTGTCTCTGGTGTCATAATCCCGAATCGCAATCCTTTGATCCAGAAATACTTTTCGATTCCGGCAAATGCACCCTGTGCGGAGGATGTGTTTCCCTCTGTCCGAAACACTGCCATTCCATCACGGATATGAAACACCGGTTCTCCCGGTCCGAATGTGCTCTGTGCGGACGCTGTACGGAAAGCTGTCCATCCGAAGCACTGAAGCTGGTCGGCAGGAAGATGAGTGTAGACGAAGTCATGAACGACGTCCTGAAAGATCTGGTGTTCTACCGGAATTCCGGAGGAGGGGTCACGTTGTCCGGCGGTGAACCGCTGTCACATTTCGAGTTCACAAAGGCGCTCCTGAAAGCCGCAAAAGAGGCAGGGATCCATACTGCTGTGGAAACCAGCGGATTTGCCCCGTGGCAGCGTATACAGGAGCTGCTGCCGCTGGTCGGCTTGTGGCTCTGGGATGTGAAAACAGTGCCGGAAAAGCACGAGAAACTGACGGGCGTTCCCGCGGAACCGATTCTGGAAAATCTGAACCAACTGGACCGCTCCGGGGCTTCGATCATCCTGCGCTGTCCGCTGGTTCCCGGAGTCAATGATTCCGATGCGGAATTAAAACACATTGCCGCACTTGCCAATGCACATCCGCATGTCCGGCAGATTGATCTGGAACCATATCATCCCATGGGGGAAAACAAAGGGCGTTCTTTGGGAAGGGAGAACGTTTCCCATTCGGAATTTGCGTCTGATGCCGATAAAACCCGGTGGCGCGAAACGATTTCCGCCCTTACCCGGACTCCGGTCCATATTTAATTTTTTCGGTTCATGCGTAACCGCCTGATGATAATCGTTATTCGTGTCGAAAACATTTCGGAACGGAAAAGCTCGACTGCGCACGGCGGCGGACTGACCGTAATTGCAAAATCATTTCAATCGATAAAAACGATATGCAAAGGAAAGGGATCAGGGCTCCTGCGGAATTCTCCCCGATCCCTTTGCAATACTCTGCCTGATTTTCAGTTGCGTCAGCCCGCATCCGCGCGGAACGAAGACGCCGGCAAACCTGCCGCATTGTAAAGCGAACTGACCGGATTGTCCGACCACGCATAACAGACCGTGCGTGGATTCGGCACTTCCGGTGCATCCGCAAGGACGGAATCACCTTCTATGACAACATGCGCTGCGGGGTGGAACACCCCATCCTGTCCTGCAAGATAAAAACTCATTGCGGCATCCTCTTTCATGGTCAGCCCGTCGGCATGGGCAAACGTCATGCGGATCTTGCCGTTTTCAGCAGTACAGCTCCGGAGCAGCGGTCCGGAAGGCACGGAATCCATACAGTGATACACGTTCCGCAGTGCGTTTGCGGCAAGACGGTTTCCGACGGAACGCTTGTCCTGCGGATGGATATCGTCGAGGATACTTGAAAAAGAGAAGTCAAAGCGTTAACGTAAAACACAGAAAAATCTCATTCGGAGATTTTCAAACAGAAACAATCGGAATTTCTGTCAAAAAGATATTGATAGAGGTTCCCTTAAGTTGAAAACTACTTGAAAAACAAGAAAAAAACTCCGAATCGGAGTGGAAATTTATCATAGGAGTGAAATCATGATCCAAACCGTTACCGGTCCGGTTGATCCGCAGGAGTCCGGGGACATCCTGATCCATGAACACATCGTCTGCGTGTCACCGACGTTTTCCCGCGTCTTCGGAGAAGGGTGGTTTCCGCGCGAAAAAGTCATCGCCGCCGCCGCCCAGCTGACGCGCCTGAAGGAGAAGCACGGCGTCGGGGTGTTCGTAGACGCTACACCGCCGTGCCTCGGTCGGGACGTCCGGCTGCTCGAAGCCGTCTCTCAACGGTCCGGAGTTCGCATCGTCGCCTCATCAGGGCTCTATTACTACCCGGAATTCGGGTTGGAATACCTTGCTCCGGAAGTCTTCGCCAACTATTTCGCCGCGGAATGCGCCGACGGGATCGAAGGCACTTTAATCTGCCCCGGCATCCTCAAGTGTGCGGCGGAGGGCGACGGTTCGCTTACCGGGGTGGAAGTCATGGCCCGGGTACAGAAACTGACCGGGCTGCCGCTCTTCGCCCATTCGCAGTCCTCCCGGGATACCGGCTGCGCCATGCTGGACATTTTCGAACGCTGCGGCGCGGATCTCGACCGGATCGTGATCGGTCACGCCGGTGACTCCGGCACGGCAGACTATGCGCGCAAACTTCTCCGCCGCGGCTGCCAGGTTTCCATCGACCGGCTGTATCGCAGCGGCGTCGAATGCAAAGCTGCGATCCTGGCGGAACTGATTGCGGAAGGATACGAAGACCGCCTCTTCCTTTCGCACGATTTCACCTGTTATCCGCTTGAAGCCTGCGAAAGGGCGCATCCGGAACGGAATCCGGCGGAATCCGACGGCCTTTCCTGCATACACGAAGAAGTGGTTCCCGCATTGCGCAATCATGGCGTAACGGAGACGCAAATCCGCAAATTGCTGCATGACAATCCGCGACGCCTGCTGTGCCACTCTTTCCGGTAAATTTCGACGGGATAAATTAATATGGATCTCAACGCGATCGTTTTCGACATTCAGAAATTCTCCATTCACGACGGCCCCGGAATCCGGACGACGGTATTCCTCAAGGGGTGTCCGCTGCGCTGCGTCTGGTGTCACAATCCGGAGTCGTGGCGGCCGGAACCGGAGCTGTTGTTCACCGCCGCCAAATGCTCCGGATGCCGCCGCTGCGCGGAGGTCTGCCCCGCGGGGGTTCATTCGTTCACGGCGGACGGGCATCATGAGCTCGACCGCGCGGCTTGCGTCCGATGCGGCAAGTGTGTCGAACTGTGTCCGGCCGAAGCGCTGGAACTCTGCGGGCGTTCCTTTACGGTCGAAGAGGTTATGGCCGAAGTCCGGAAGGACTGCATTTTCTACGAGAACTCCGGAGGAGGCATGACGCTCTCCGGAGGTGAACCGATGATGCAGTTTGACTTTCTGCATGCCCTGCTCAGGTTGGCACATAAAGCCGGACTGCACATTTGTCTGGAAACCTGCGGTTTTGCTGCATGGAAACAGTATGAAATGATTCTTCCTTTTGTCGATTTGTTTCTTTTTGACATCAAAACGATCGATCCCCGAAAACATCTGGAGTTTACCGGGCAGGATAATCGGCTGATTCTGGAGAATCTCCGCAAGTTGGACGACAACGGAGCAAAGATTCATTTGCGCTGCCCGCTGATTCCCGGCTTGAATGATTCGGCACAGGAACTTCGCGGCATAGGCCAATTGGCAGACTCGCTCTCACATCTCCAGTCTGTCGATATCGAGCCGTATCATCCACTGGGCGGCAGCAAGTTGCGGCAACTGGGCCTGCGGGATACGTTGGAGTTGCCGTTTACCCCGCCGGAGAAAGTTCAGGAATGGGTGAGACAAATTGCTTCAAACAGTTCATTCGGCAATATTCGGATTGCTTAGAACCTATCCCTAAATAACAGCAAGTTTTCGATAAATTATAACCGTTGCGGCAAGGTGTAGCAAAGCTTCATATGACGAGTTGCTCTTTTCATATCGAACGAGCAGTTTGCGAAATCTGTTGAACCACGAATGCGCAACCTCAACAATCCAGCGTCTTGCTTTACAACCATTTTGAATTGCTATTTTTTCTTCTCCGCGTGGGCGGATATGAGGCGTATGTAAGCGCCCAGCCAGCCCCATCTGGATTTGAGTCAGACAGTGTGGTATGTTCTTCCACAAACCGGAATAATGGGATGACGGCATGGGACGTGAAGGACGAGATTATTGGGAGGCGCAACTGTCAGAATATTGGGACAGCGGCTTGACGATTCAGGAATACAGTGAATTCAAGGAACTGCCTTATGAAAGTCCCCGTCGCTGGATCCGAGTGTCGCAAAAGACTTTGAAGTGCATAGATTCTCATATTGCATTCGCAACCGGACAAGAGCGGCTGTATATTAACTGAAAAATACAGCAGCCAAATCGTTGATGGAGCGATTACAAACATGAACAGTAAACAAGTCAGTGAGACAGTCAATAAGCTGGTCTCTTTCATGCAGGATGTGAAAGACGGAAATCTGCGAACAATCCTTGAGAATATGCAGAAAATGAATGACTATATGGCGGAAAAACTCCGCATCTACGAGGAACATCTGACTTCTGTGACGGGCAAGGAACGCCCGGAACTGACAGATTCCGATAAACGCCGACTGGCTCAGAAAGGCAAAGAGCTGAACGATTTTCTGCTGGCTGCCATAGAACCGACATGGGCTCCCGGAACAATCCGAAAATGGTACTCCGATCTGGTTGGAGCGAAATACAACAGCGTCAATGAGGGAGAGAAGAAGCGGGGCAGAAAGCCCGTTTCTCCGGAAATAGTTGAGAGAGTCCTGCAGCTGGCGAAAAGCAATCCCGATTGGGGATATGAACACATTGCCGGAACAATGCGGTATCTGGGATACAATGTCAGTGCGACAACGATTCGGCATATCCTTGAAGTGAACGATATCGTTCCTGATCCTGAACGGCGATTACGCGGAGATTGGTCTCAATTCATCGAAACGCAGCAGTATGTAACCGCGTCAACGGATTTCGCCCAAGTGGAACGTTTGACTCCATTCGGACTGGTTCGTGAGAGTCTGCTGTTTTTTATGGACATCGGCAGCCGGGAAGTATGCCTGGGAGGTATTGTTCATAATCCTGACAGCAACTGGACTACACAGATTGCCAGAAACATGTGCGATATGTGGGACGGCTTCATGCTGGGTAAAAAATACCTGATCCATGACCGCGATCCGCTTTTCAACAAAAGATTCGATTCTGTTTTTGAATCCATCGGCATAGAGATCAAAAAATTGCCGCCGTTCACGCCGCAGATGAATGCCCGCATGGAAAATTTCATTCGGGCAATCAAGATGGAGTGTTTGGACAAGATTATTTTTACATCAGAACGGCAACTCCGGCTGGCGGTCAAGGAATATCTCGAATACTGGAACCATTATCGTCCCCATGCCGGGCTTGGCGGAAAAATGGTCAAACCGTATCCTCAGGATATGAATGCCCCGGTCAGAGAGGTTTCATTTCTTGGTGGTCTGTTCCATGGTTATCGACGAGAACAAGCGGCGGCGTGAGCGTAAGGAATTTATGCACCCCCGTTACGCGCGCGTGGGGATTTTCACTCTTGTCAGAAAAAATAGGGGTTTTATGACAGTCTGCCAGTCTGATTTTTTCGTAAGCCAGGTCATGTGTAGAGACCGGAAGTTCGAATCTCTTTTCTACCATTTTCGCGATGTTCAAACTCTTTTTTGAGGCAGAATGAAGTTCCAGTTTCTCCCGGAGAATTTTTCGAGAAGTGAAAATGCTCCTCCTTTTGAGACTCGAAAAATTCGCCAGTTTGAGGTGGAGAGAATTTTTCTGGAAAATAAAAAAATGGTCCAGGATTCCATTTCTGTGGATCCGCTGTTTCATGTCGATACCTATAATACGGTTCACCAGATGATCAGCACTGTTCACGGCGGGCTGAAAGACAATATCGGACTTTTTGAACTGTTCAAAGCCACGTTTCCGCCGGCGTCGATTACAGGCGCTCCGAAGATCAGCGCCATGAAAGTGATTTCTGAAAATGAAAAAAGCCCGCGCAGAGTTTATACCGGTGCCGTCGGCTGCATCTGCCCTGACCGTACTTTCCGTTTCAATGTCGCGATCCGCACGTTAACCTGTTATCATGACAGAGTCGAAACAGGTGTCGGCGGGGGGATTGTTTATGATTCCTGCGCCGACTCGGAGTGGCAGGAAGCATTATTGAAGTGCCGTTACGCCACTTACGCGCTTCCTGACTTTCAGGTATTTGAAACGATGCGCTGGACAAAACGGGAGGGATTTGTCCTGCTGGATGAGCATATTCGCAGGGCAGAGACGAGTCAGGTGTATTTCAGGCGGAGATTCATTCCGGGTGCGGTCGAAGAAGCTTTGGAGCGGATGTGCCCGGAACTCGAATTGAATCCGGCTTACCGGGATGGCGCATGTGTGAAATTCCTGTTGGAGTATGACGGCAGAGTCAAAGTGGAATTGACGCCTCCGCGCAAACCGGAGTGGAGGGGGCTGGGGCTTCGTCTTCTGCTTGCCTCGGAGCGGACGGATTCAGACAATGTTTTTCTTTACCATAAGACAACGAACCGGAATTTTTATGACACCCGGTACCAGGCAGTCCGGCAATCCGGTTTTCATGAAATGCTTTTCCTGAACCGGAAAGGGGAGTTGACCGAAGGGACGGTTTCCAATGTCTTTGCAAGGAAAGGAACCCGCTGGTTTACGCCGGAGCTGGAATGCGGACTGCTGCCGGGAATCTGGCGCAGGCGGCAGATTGAGATTTTGAATGCTGAGGAGAAAGTTCTTTTTCCTGCTGATCTGATGGATGCCGATGAAATACGGATCGGAAACTCGCTGCGCGGGACCGGAGTTGCGGCTTATCTTGAGAATGAAGAAGATCACCGCTGTCTGTTTACGGGAAGTCCTGTGTAAAATTGCCGGAAACGGGTACACAAACACACTGCCGCAGGAAAGCGGAACGTGGTTTGTGAAAAAGACAGAAAGGAGAGTGGTTATTTCTGTCTGAAAACAATTCTGCCTTTGGTAAGGTCGTAAGGCGACATTTCAAGAGTTACTGTATCGCCTGGCAGAATGCGAATGAAATTCAGGCGCATTTTTCCACTGATGTGTGCAAGAACCGTATGTTTGTTCGGCAGTTCCACCATGAACATCGTATTCGGCAGCAGTTCTTTGACAACACCATCGACTTTGATCAAATCTTTAGACACGAGTTAAGACCTCCGTTCCGTTCTCTGTAATAAGTATCATGTGCTCGAAATGGGCGGATGGCTCCCCGTCACGGGTGCGCACCGTCCAGCCGTCACTTTCCGTATAAACTTTATGGGAACCGAGGTTCAGCATCGGCTCAACGCACAGGACCATGCCGGGAACGAGCTTCGGACCCTTGCGGTGCTGGGCGAAATTCGGGACATCCGGCGGCTCATGAAGCCTGATGCCGCATCCATGCCCCACATATTCCCTTACGATTCCGAGATGCGCCTGCTGTGCGACCTCCTCGACCGCACGCGAAATATCCTGGACATATCCGCCCGGATGTGCCGCCGTAAGCCCCGCCTCCAGCGATTTCTGCGTATATTCCAGAAGCCTTGCAACGTCTTCAGGCATATCCTCTTCATTTCCTACGTAGACAGTCCGCGCCGTATCTCCGATTCCGCCCTCGAACGCGATTCCGACGTCAACGCTGACGACATCGCCTTTGAGGATAAAGCGGTCATGCCGCCCGATTCCGTGGACAACCTCGTCATTGACGGAGATACAGATGTTTCCGGGATAACCGCGATAATTCAGGAATGCGGGCTCTCCCCCCATGGAGCGGATCACTTCGCCGGCGATATTGTCAAGATCCTTGGTCGTCATCCCTGAATGAACCAGAGAGCAGATCCGGTCACGGGCAAGCGCCGTCATGTGCGCGGCACGGCGGATCTTGATAATCTCCTGGGCAGTATGGACTACGTATTCAGGTCTCATGATTCATCCCAGAACGGCGAGAAGAGCCGCATACGCTTGGTCTTTGGGCAGAGAGGAGTCGATTTTTGCGAGAAGTCCGTTGTCTGTATAGAATTTGATCAGGGGGGCAGTCTGCTCGTCATAGACTTTCAGACGGTTCTGTGCTGTCTCAAGAGAATCGTCGGAACGCTGGTAGAGCTCGCCGCCGCAATGGTCGCAGACACCTTCCTGTTTCGGCTTGGAAAAGAGTTTGTTGAAGTTCGCCTTGCAGGATTTGCAGGTGAGACGGGCAGTCAGTCTCTGGATCAGGAGATCGTAAGGTGCGTCGAAGAGAACAACACAGTCGATATCGCGCCCGGTTTTCCTGGCAATTTTATCCAGCATTTCCGCCTGAATGACTGTCCGGGGAAAACCGTCCAGGATAAAGCCGTTGGCGCAGTCATCTTTGGTGAGTCTCGCGGCAACCATATCTACGACAAGCTGGTCGGGGACGAGTTTGCCGGCGTCCATATAGGCTTTGGCTTCCCTGCCGAGTTCCGTGCCGTTCTTGATCTCTGCGCGGAAAATGTCTCCCGTGGAAATATGAACCAGTTTTTCATCGTTGATAATGATTTCGGACAGAGTGCCTTTGCCGGCTCCCGGAGGTCCGAGGAAAACGAGATTTTTCTTCTTGATCATGATGACTGTATTCTCCAAAAAATTTTAATAAGCTGTAATATAGCACTTTAAAGTAAAAAAATCAACAGGTTTTCATGCGAAAAGAAATCATTCTTCCTGTTATGGTGCAGGAGGATTTTCTCAACGGGCGTAACTTTTTACGGTGACTTCCAGGCCGCGTTTGAAATCCCATGACGGTTTGAAACCGGTCGCAAGCAGCTTATCCACACAGGCTGTGGAGTGTTTGACATCGCCGGGGCGTTCCGGAAGATGAACAATCTTTGATTTGGAACCGAGAATCTCCACGATCAGTTCCGCCAGATGGTTGATCGTCATTTTACCGCCGTAGGCGACATTGAAAACTCCCGTGAAATCATGTTCCGCCATGAATGCGTTGGCGGCGGCAATGTCTTTTACGAAGACAAAGTCGCGGGTCTGCTCCCCGTCACCGAAAATGGTGATGTCTTCATTGGCAAGCGCTTTCGTGATGAAGATCGGAACCGCGGCGGCGTATGCGCTTTTCGGATTCTGGCGCGGGCCGAACACATTGAAATAACGGAGGCAGGCGGTCTGAAGGCGCCCTGTCTTGGTGAACATGTCGCAGTAATATTCCCCGTCAAGTTTTGTGATGGAATAGGGGCTCTTGGGTTCGGGAATCATGGTTTCCACTTTCGGAGAAACCGGGTTGTCGCCGTAATTTGCCGCGGAAGTGCTGAGGATCAGTTTTTTTACGCCGGCTTTTGCCGCCTCCTCCAGCAGGACGATCGTCCCGACGGCATTGATCTGATTGCACTCAACGATTTTTTCCATGGATTCGGGAACGCTGACAAGCGCCGCAAGATGAAAGATGTAATCCACGCCTTTGACCGCTTCGGCAACGGCGGCGCGGTCGCTGACGTCGCCTTCGAGGAATTCACATTCAAGGCCGCTCAGATTTTCACGCCTGCCCGTGCGGAGATTATCCAGAACGCGTACTTCGGCTTTGCCCTGGTAGTGTTCGACTATATGGCTGCCGATGAACCCGGAGCCTCCGGTGACAAGAATGCGTTTCATTTCATGAATTCCTTTACAATTTTTTTGAGCTTTTTTTCCTGTTCGATCAGGCGCTTGACAAGCATGAACTGCGTGCGGCAGCGGTCGAGATTGTGATTGTCCCGGCTGATTTTGAAATAGTTGTCGCCGTTGAGATAGTCGGTCAGGAAGCGCAGCCCGATTTCAAATGTGATCAGTTCGCCGGAGAACGGAAGCAGTTCAAGTTCTTTTTTTGTCAGACATCCCTGTGCGCCGTCCAGAAAACCTCTTACGAGTGCGCGGAAAATATCCATCCGGACACAGACTTTCGAGAGGTCGGTTTCATCTTCGTCGGCGGGGCTGACACTGGTACGGACAAGGTCGCCGAAATCGTAAAGCGAGAGTCCCGGCATGACCGTGTCGAGGTCAAGAACGCAGATTCCCTCCCCCGTTGTATCGTCCAGCAGGACGTTGTTCAGTTTCGTATCGTTATGCGTGATCCGTTCCGGGATTTCGCCTTTTTTCATCAGGTCAATCAGAACGGGCGCCATCCAGCGGTGTTCCTGAACGAAGCGGATCTCGTTTTTTGCCGTTTCGGCACGTCCGCAGACATCTTTGCGGACCGCTTCATCAAAATCGAAGAGCCGCGAAGGGGTGTTGTGGAAATTGGGAATGGTCTCGTGGAGACGTTCCCCCGGAAGGTCTGCCAGCAGCATCTGGAAATTGCCGAACGCCTTTGCCGCCTGATATGCCTGTTCTTCCGTTTCAAGCGTATTGTAGGTGCGGGCGTTGTCGATGAATTTGTAGGAGCGCCAGCATTCGTCTCCGTCAATATAATACATTTTCCCGTCCACTGTGGGGACAAGATGGATGCAGCGCCGTTCGGAGTCCGGCAATGAGCCGAGTTTCTTTGCGGAATGGTCAAGAACCCGCGAGACGTTTTCCATGAGATTTTCGGGTTTGCGGAAGACTTTCGTATTGATCTTCTGAAAAATGTATTTTACATTCTTCCCATCCACGCTGTAGACTACTTTGTAAGTGTCGTTGATGTGTCCGCTTCCAAATGGCTCTGCCTTGATGAAATTGTCTTTGATGCAGAACTTCGAGGCAATTTCCTTCACTGTACTTTCCATAAACTGATCTACTCCAGAGGTGACGTGTAGACATTCGCACCGATCAGGCGGGCGATGGATTCCTGCACGACCGGTTTGTCTTCGCGGTAGGTGACTCCGAACCACGAATCACTGCTCTTCATGACTTTGACTTCGGCGTCTCCGGAATGGATCAGCGAAGCAACCGCCGAAGGAATGTAAAACTCGGATTTCAATTCTTTCCCGCGTTTGGAAAGAAACTGTTCAAACAAACTGGAAAGATGGTCAAAAATGCCGGGCATGAATCCCCACATGTTCATGGAGACGATCTCATCGCCGGTCAGCGGAACCTGAGTCCCGTTTTCTTCCGTGAAAAACGCACCGCCTCTGCCATCGGGAACAATATTGGTGCGTTCCGTAACCTCTTTCAGGAACCCTTCCGGATCGCAGCAGCAGACGCCGCGTGCCACGGAACCGTTTTCGGAAAGCGTGTTCCGGAGTGTGAATCCGACCATGAAATGGCGTTTTGCCGGATTCGTATTTCCTGCAAAACTGTCTGCGAGCAGAGCATATCCGCTCCGCCCGTAGAAATCATCCGCGTTGATCGCGGCGAACGGTTCGGAGATTTTTTCCGAGGCACACAGAATCGCGTGCCCCGTTCCCCACGGCTTGGTGCGTTCTTCCGGAGTCCGGAACGGAGCGGGGAGCTTGTCCAGTTCCTGGAAAGCGTATTCCACCTGGACTTTATTTTCCCATTTCGCGCCGATGTGCTCACGGAACGCCTGTTCGATGTCGTGACGGATCACGAAAACGACTTTGCCGAATCCGCTTTTGAGCGCATCGTAAATGGAATAGTCCAGAATGATTTCGCCGGACGGACCGACCGGATCAATTTGCTTGAGTCCGCCGTAACGGCTTCCCATTCCGGCGGCGAGCACCAGCAGTGCAGGTTTCATAGAAAAAAACTCCGTTTTCGCACTTCAGATGACGGGAAGACTTGCCGCTGCGACAGCCTGTCCGTGGCGGCGTCCTTTTTCATCCGGAATTCTGAACTCGACCTTGCCGGAGAGTTCCGGGAACTCGGCTTTGAGCACTTCCGCCGCTTTCGCGAGGATAATGTCACCGCCTTTTCCGGTCGTGACGCGTCCGAGGATGAGGAGCTTTTCCATATCATAGAATTCGCAGTATCTTGCAATGGTATAACCGAAGCAGACGCCGATGCTTTCATAGATCTTTGCGGCGCGTTCGTCGCCGGCTTCCATGAGCTTCTGGACCTCTTTGAGCTGTTCCGCGAATTTCATATCTTTCGGAAGCTCAATTCCCGCAAGCGGGACGAGTCTTGCGACACCCTGCTGGCAGAAGTACTGAACCGCGCATCCGAGGTCGCCGGACCACTCATCGGCAGGTGCGCCTTCCCGGTAGTCAACCGGAACGAAAGCGAGCTCGTTCAGCCAGTCTGTGATATTGCCTTCGCGGTTGACGTAGCCGCCTGCGACGCTGGTGCCCATGGAGATGCCGAGCACGCAGTTTGCATTCATTTCCATGGACCCTGCAAGCGCAGTGACTTCGCCGTCGTTGACGACTTCAAACGGAACGCCCCACTCTTTGCCGAGCTCGATGAACAGGTCTTTAACCTTGGTTTCAAACTGATCTTCGGGAACGCCGCGGAACAGGGATGCGAGGCGGACGCGGTTGTTCACATAAACTCCGGCGGAGCTTCCGCCGATTGCATCCACGCGCGGAAGATGCGCCGCGGCGCGTTTAAGTGTGTCATTGATGCCGTCGCGGTGATACTGCGGGTCTTTCTCGAAATAGGGGTCCCAGGGAACTTCCTCACTGAAAACGAGTTTGCCGTCGATGGTCGCGGCGCATTTTCTGTCGGAGCCGCCGAGGTCGAAACCGATTCTGCATCCGTCAAGGTGTCTGCCGAGCGGCATGGAGGGCTCTTTCGCTTTCGGAGCGTCCGCATAGGCGCAGGATACGATCTGCATCCTGTTGCTGTAAATGCGTCCCATCATGGCGTAATCAAAGGAGCGTTCGCCTTCGGGAGAATAGATTTTCGCAAGTTCTTCGGCAATTTTCGCATCTCCGGCGATCGTGACCTTCCAGCCGCCTCTCATCCAGAGGAGCCCTTTCACGAGACGTTCAACGTGCCTGACGTTCGCCGCCATTTCGGAGGCGTCGGCGTTGTCGAATACGACGGTCGGATAAATACTGACACTTTCGGGATTGCGTTCAACGGCGATAACGATATCCTTGCTTTTGCCGGAGGCGTTGACCGCTTTACGGAATTCTCTGTCCCAGAGGGTTGCGGGAACGAAATCTTTGTCGAGACACGGAATCATTGCACATGAAACCGCTTTAGTAATTTTATCCAGCATTCTTGTTCTCCTTTTAGAAAAAAGCTAATTTTTTTATAAAAAATGACGAAATAAAATACTTCCGTTTTGACGGATTGTCAAGTATGGAAACCACGAATAAGAAGTTATCTGGCAAATATTTGCGATGGATCGCGGATGACAGGCATGGCGCAATGCCTGTCTCCGCCCGGAGAAAAAAATATTTTTTCCCGGAAAGGCCTTGCCCGGCGGTGATTTGTGTGGCATATTACCGTATCATCCAACAAAACCTGAACAGAGAGGGGGATCCTGATGAAAAAAGATGTGATCATTATCGGAGGCGGTGCCGCCGGGTTGACCGCTGCAATCTATGCTTCGAGGGCAAATTTGAATCCGGTGGTTCTTGCCGGGCCGCTTCCCGGCGGGTTGCTGACCCAGACCACGGACGTTGAAAACTTTCCCGGTTTTCCCGATGCGGTCAATGGATATGAACTGATGTTCAAGTTCCAGCAGCAGGCGGAAAAATTCGGCGCGAAGATTGTCAATGAAACCGTGCAGAGTGCCAAGCTGGTGGAGGGCGGCCCGCACGAACTGGTGCTCGGAAACGGCGAAATCGCGGAATGCCGCGCGCTGATCATTGCAACGGGCGCCGCGCCCCGCTGGCTTGGGCTTCCCTCCGAAGAAAAGTTCCTGAACAAAGGCGTATCCGCCTGCGCGACCTGCGACGGCGCATTCTACCGCAATGTTCCCGTTGTTGTCGTGGGCGGCGGCGATAGCGCCATGGAGGAAGCCACGTTCCTGACTCATTTTGCCAGTGAAGTGCATCTGGTCCACCGCCGCGATGCGTTCCGCGCCTCCAAAATCATGGCGGAACGCGTGAAGGCGAATCCGAAAATCAAGATCCATTGGAACTCCTCCGTAGTCGAAATTTTCGGCAATACGGAAGTGGACGGCGTGGAGATACGGGATATCGTCACCGGCGAACAGACGCAGATTCCATGCAAAGGATATTTTGCGGCTCTCGGGCATATCCCGAATACGGGGCTTTTCAAAGGACAGCTTGCCATGAATGAGGCGGGATACATTGAGCTGAAGGGGGCGAGTTCCTATACGAGCATGGCAGGCGTATTCTGCGCCGGAGACTGCGCGGATCATGTGTACCGTCAGGCGATCACTGCCGCCGGAATGGGTGCGCGCGCCGCAATTGATGCGGAACGCTGGCTTGCGGAATAAGCCGGAGTCCGGCGAAGACAAGAAATCCGGAAAACGGGCAATCCTCGTTTTCCGGATTTTTTCGTGTCTGAATTACGAACGGCTGTGTTTGCGGAATGCGGCAGGGGATATTTTGCGGTATTTCGTGAAGATTCGCGTGAAATAGTAGCGGTTGCAGAACCCGCAGCGTTCCGCGATGCCGTCGATGGATTCGCTGCTCTGCAGCAGATACAATGCGGCGAGATCCAGTTTCTTATCCAGAATGAAACGCTGCGGCGTAATCCCGAAGCTGCTGTAGAATTTTTTGATGAACACTCCAAGGCTCATATGTGCCATCGAAGCCAGTTTCCGGTTGGTATAGTTCTGAGTCGGATCGCGTTTGATCAGGCGCCAGACCGCCAGCATTTGCGATTCGATATTGTTGTGTGTGATCAGGTATTCCCTCGGCAGCTGTTCCAGCGCCAGATTGACCAATGCTCCGGCAAGATGTTTCAGGGAATCTCCTGCCTGACGGTCGGCGAGCATGCCGCTGAGCTGGTCAATGACCGCATGCAGTGCTGCGGAACCCGGCAATTCGACCATGAAATCGGAACAGTCCGCATAAGGGCCTCCCGCGGTAAAATGGATGTAGAACTTCTCAATCCTCCCCCCTCTGGTGCAGGAAGTAAACGCAGTGTCCGGTGCAATCAGATATATTTTCCCCGCCTGAAGCTGAATCTCCTGTTCTTTGATCCTGATGTATCCGAACGAGTTTTCCGGACGGTATAGACGCCAGTAGGGCATAACCAGTTCCGAGGCGTCAAGATTCCACTCCTGAATCACGTCATATCGGGCGAAAAGAATGTCAACGGGGAATGGTGTGAGTGAAAAAGCTTCATGGTTTGCCATAGGAAACTCCTGCCGCAGAGATTTGTTTTTAATCTTCCGATATTATACAGCAAAAACGGGAGAAGGCAAGCGGAAAAAATGGAAGAAAGAAACGATAAGATACAAAAAAGTTGATTTTGTGCATTCCGGAAACAGGAAAAATCGAGTATAATAAATAAAAAAACAAGATCGGAAAATTTATGATTCCGGAAAAAAAGAGGTATGCAATGAAACAAAAGAAAATATTCGCGGGAATAGCGTCCATGCTGGCGTTTTCCTGTCTTGCCGCCGACCTGCCCGCCCTGATCGGGCATTATGATTTGAATGAGGGTTCCGGTTCTGTTGTCCATAACCGTCAGGGGCGTGCCGGACACGGGAAGTTCCGCGGTCCGGTGGCATGGGCGCCGACCCTTCAGGGAAGCGGCATCCTGCTGGACGGCGCAACAAATTCGGTGTTCTGCGGTCCGATGCCGGAAATGGATGAGACGAAGGGCATGACTTTGCTTGTCTGGTTCAAATCCACGCATCCGATGGGACTGCGCATTATCGCGAGCGCAGAGAATCCCGCAACCGGAGAGGGATGGAGGTTCGGCGTGGACAGCAATAAGCTTGTATCCGTTCTGCCCCGCGATACTGCCGGCGATGACTGGTCGGACGGGCTTTGGCATCTCGGCGCACTGGTGATCCTCGGAAATGAAGCCCGCGAGTATGTTGACGGAAAAATTACCCGGAGCATGAAACTTCCGAAACCTGTAAAACTGAATGCCGGAGCCACACTTGCGATCGGTTCTTTGAGCGGCAAAGACCTTGGCGGTTTTCACGGTGTGATTGATGATGTGAAGATTTACAATGCGGTGTTATCCGCCGCTGAAATCGGGAATGAGTTCAAACGCCTGATCAAAACTCCCCAGAACAATCCGGAGCTGGAGTTCCGCCGGAACATGATCGTCAAAATGCTGGCTCCCGCCAGGAGGCAGGCAGACAGGCTTCCGGGGAAACTGAAACAGAATTATGAAAAAATATCCTCCTGTCTGTCGGCTGTCCCGCTGGCGGTTCGCGGGACGGAGCTCCGGAAGTCGATGCGGACATTGGAAACGCTGTCCGCGGAAGCGAAAGTTTTCCGCAACGAGCTGGATAAGGAACGTCTGCGCAGAATCAACAGGAGTGCGGATGCGAGACAGCCGCTTGTCTGGGGGGCGACGGCGCTGGACAATATATTCAACGACCAGCTTCTGCCGGACGGCGATGTTTCCGGAAAAATCCGCCTGGATGCCTGCCGTAACGAGTATGAGCCGGGACAGTTCGTGATCAGTTCTCTTGAATACCGCGGCCCTGTCCGCATCAAGCTCAATCCTCTGGTTCATGAATCCGATCCTGCGGCGCGCCTGACGGAACTTTCTTCTTACTTCGTGAAAGAGATCTATGCCTCGCAGAATACCGCCCGCTTCTACCGCAACCCGAAGAGCCCGCTTCTGCGCATGGCGCCCGCAACTTTCCCCGATCTGCTGAGCCCCGACGAGAAAGCGATGCTGGAACCGGGAAAATCGCAGCCTGTCTGGCTGACGGTCCGTATCCCGGCGGATGCAAAGGCGGGGATCTACCGTGGCAAGGTTGAGGTTCAGACCATGTTCGGCACTTTGCCGCTGGAGGTGGAGATGCGGGTTTATGATGCGGTCCTGCCGGAGGTTCCGGTGTTCCGTCTCGGCTCCTGGGGTTCCGCACAGCCGCTGGCGAACCTGGCGGGATTTACAAGACTGCCTGATTTCAAAGATCCGCGCTACTGGGAGCTTTTTGAGAAAATCCTGCGTAATATGAAGGAGCACCGCGCGTATAATTTCGGAGACCCATCCTTATGGGAAATCCGCAACCGCATCCGCATTGTCGATGACGGCAAAGGGGGCGTTGAGATTGATTATTCCACTTTCGACCGTTTCCCGGAACTTTTGGACAAGGTTTACGGCAAAGGCAACTGGCGCGTGATGTCTGCCGATATTCCTCTGGACGCACCGCTTTACGGGCGTGACGGCAAAGTCAGGTATGATCCATACGGAAAGACCGCCGATCTGCGCAAACGTTACTGGAATCTGGACGATCCTGAATTTCACGCATTTGCGGTCAAAGTCCTGCGTAACCTTGTAAGCCATCTGAAGGAGAAGGGATGGATCGGGCAATTCCAGTTCATCTACCGCGATGAACCCGATCCGGTGATGTTCGCCAATGGAAAGGAAGTTTACAAACACCTCAGGAAAATTGCGCCGGAACTGATCTATATGAATACTCTGACCCATACGGGCTTGATCGAACAGTATCCGGATGTGGAGATTGCGGTTCCCGGATGGACCGCCAATGAAGGGATGGATGCCGCAATCCGCAAAGCCACGGCACAGGGACGCCGCGTTATCATCTATAATAATTTTTCAAGCTATCTTGACCGTTCCCTGCTGTGCACGCGCACGATGGGGGCGATCTGTTATAACCTCGGCTGTGAAGGTTTCAACCAATGGTCATGGGCCTGGGCGTGGGATAAGAAAAGCAATCCCTATCAGGATTCTTTTGTGGACGGCTATGGCCCCGGCGAAGGTTTCCAGATCTATTTTGACCCTGATACGACTGAAATCATCAGTTCCATGCGCTGGGAGCAGTCCCGCGAGATCGCCGAGGATTTCGATGCGTTCAAGCTTTATGAGAAACTCGGCGGCGATGCCCGCAGATACACGGAACGCCTTGCCGGTGACATGGTGAATTTTGAGACCGATCCCCGGCGTTTTCTGGAAATCCGGCGGGAGTTTCTTGCCGAACTTGAAAAACGCGCCGCTGCGCAGCGTATCGCGAAATAAGGAGCTGATTTTTCATGGAACAGAACTTGACAGCCGGCGGAGCTCCTCCCATGCCGGAACCCGATCCTGCGCGCCCTTATACCGTAGGGACATTGCGCTATTCCCTGCTGGGAGTGATTGGAGTCAGCTTCTGGCTGATTCTCGGCGGAAGCTGTTTCGGGCTGCTGGCGTGGATGATGGTGCCGACGGTGCTGCCGCTCTCGCTTTCGCAGTTCGATGCTTCCGGAGCGACGATCGGATTGATCGTCGGGAGCATTCCTTCCGCAATGAATTTCATAATGAATCCGATTCTTTCGACGACCAGTGACCGGACACGCACACGGTGGGGCAGGAGGATTCCGTTTCTTGTGACGGCGACTCCGTTCGTTGCCGGATTCGTGATCCTGCTCGGATGGACGCCTCAGATTGCGGAACTCCTGCATGGCGCCGGTTTTCTGCCGTCTGTCAGGCTTCAGACACTCGGCATTCTGCTGCTTGCGTTCTGTGCCGTTCTTTTTCAGTTCTTCAACCTGATTGTCGGTTCGATTTATTATTATATTTTTGCCGATGTGATTCCGCATCGTTTCATCGGGCGTTATATGGCGGCGATGAATATCGGGGGAATGGTTACGCAGCTGGTGTTCAATCTCTGGGTGATGCCTTCGGTGACGGATCATCTGCCGTGGGTCTATACCGTGGTCGGGATTACCTATTTTGTGACGTTCATGCTGATGTGCGTTTTTGTGAAGGAGGGGAAGTACCCGCCGGCGGAACGTCCTGAAAACGAGGGGCTGCCTCTCTGGCTCCGCATTTACAACTGGGTTGCGCTCTATTTCCGGCAGTGTTACCGTCATCCTTTTTTCATTTTTCTGTTTCTCGGAACGGCGCTCAACAATGCATCGACGACATGCCGCCAGGTATTCAATCTGTTGTTTGCCACCAGGGAACTGGGCATGGACGCGGCGCAGTACGGCAAAGTGATGGCTGTCGGGGCGTTTGTTTCCATGGGAGTCATCATGCTTACCGGCTGGATCATGGACAAGATTCATCCTTTGCGGGTGTTTCTTGCCAGCGGCGTCATTGTGATTCTTGCAAATATCTGGGGATATTATTTTGTATTTGACTATCACTCTTTCTTTACGGTCGGCATTGCGATTATTGCCGTCTATGCGATTCAGAATGTCAGCAACGGCCCTGTGTTCGTCGCACTGTTCCCGCCGGAGAAATACGGACAGTTCTGCAGTGCGAATGCAATGCTGAATTCCGCCTTGCTGATCTTTGCGAATTATCTGGGCGGGATTGCGATTGATCTTTTCGGCTATCGTTTTATTTTTGTCTGGGACACGCTGTTCACGATTGCCGCGACGGTGTCTCTGATCTATGTTTACATCAAATGGAAACAATATGGCGGAGCGGAGCATTACGTGGCTCCGCCGACAGATTAATGAGTTGTGCGAAATGAGCGGATAAAGCTTGCCAGGGAAAAAAGCTATCA
>ERZ1673738.1956-NODE-1956-length-28609-cov-5.541500_pt1 | contig 28609 bp, 16 predicted proteins | sample MGYA00580198_ERZ1673738 | MGnify/ENA primary metagenome ERZ1673738 (study PRJEB41218, sample SAMN15661784) | gut metagenome | host: Homo sapiens | place: Canada: London | collected 2015-08-20/2019-03-30 | study: EMG produced TPA metagenomics assembly of...
AAGTTAATCATCAATACATCAGGCACTCGTCCAAGCCATATAGCATTTAAACGTGACGGATTAAATCAAGGAGTTTTACGCCTAAATAATAACAGTGTTCTACTTGGTAAATTAAGTGCGTCAGGTTCTTTAGGCTCAAATGCAGTTGCAATAGGTAATGAAGTTAATGCAGGACAAAAAGCAGTTGTAATTGGTGATGAAGCTGAAGCAATTGATAGCGGTGTAGTTGCAATAGGTAGTCCTGCGAAATCATCCGGAGACGGTTCTGTTGTTATAGGAGTTGGCGGAACAACAGGTAAATATAGTATCTCGGTTGGAACACTTGCAGTTTCTATGGGTGAGAATGCTGTTGCAATAGGTACACCTTCAATGTCATACGGTAATTCAGTTGCGTTTGGTGCAGGTTCTCAGGCTAATTCGTATGGTACGGCTTTAGGTGCAAGTACAGAAGTAAGTTCATATGGTACAGCAATTGGCTATGATGCAAGTGCAAATAAATCAAAAGCTATATCGATAGGTAATTCTTCATACACAAATGGTGAAAGTGCAGTTGCTATCGGTCAAAATACTTATGCACGCAGCGATGATTCAATAGCAATCAACGCAGGGACAAGTGATAGAGGCGCTACGGGATTACAAAGTATTTCTATTGGTAATCTTTCTAAAACTGGTGATGATTATGCTTTGGCTATCGGCGCAGGAGCCCAAGCAAAAAGTGAAAGCGGTGTAGCTTTAGGTTATAACGCAACAGCTGAAGATGAGTCAACAATAGCAATCGGTACATCTGCGAAAGCTACATCATTTAAAGCTGAAACTCATACAAATTATCCAGGAATTGCTATTGGTTTAGGAGCCGAATCCAGTGGAGGTATCGCAATAGGAAATAACGGTAAATTCCTTACAATAAATACAGGCAATACTTATGCAACAACAAACGGAATAGCAATCGGTAACAATGCCAAAGCATCAGGTGCCGGTAATGTTGCTATTGGTGTTAATGCGTGCAGTGGTGTAACAGGTAATAACAAAACCTGTATCGGCTCAAACTCAGGTCCTAAATCAACAAGCCATAAATCGGATACCACTCTTGAAAGTTTGTACTTTGGTTCGGGAGGTTCTTTTAACAGAGATTCTGTAAGTATTAACGAAACCAACGCTATTTTTGAGCTTCATAAAAAAGGCGATTATGCAATGGCGATATTGAATGCTGATTTAATAGTACAAGGCTATGTATGGCAGCATTTTGCAGGTAAGAGCGGACATGGTGATGCAATTGGCAGAGGACATTCAAAAACTTGGGGTAATGAGCTTGCAATGTATAATGATTCAGTCCCTGCATGGCCATATTCAGATATGTCTTCTGACAGAAGATTAAAATATGTCGGTAGGGAAAGTACTTCAGGTCTTGATAAAATTCGTCTGCTAAAAGTGTTTAATTATACATTTAAAAAAGATGAAACCAAAGAACCTCGCGTTGGTGTAATGGCTCAAGACTTACAAAAAATCTTTCCAGATGCAGTCAAAAAAGGTGAAGACGGATTTTTGCGAATCCGAATGGAAGATATGTTCTATGCTGTAATAAATGCGATAAAAGAGCTTGATACGAGAGTTACAGCATTGGAAAAAGAAAATGCAGAGCTAAAGATTAGATTGGAAAAACTTGAAGCTAAAATCAAATAGAATTTTTTTATATAAAAAGTGAGCACAGACCGTTAAATTTTCGGCTTTTCAGCAGACAAGATTACGGCAGCGCTTACTTTCATTCCTTCTCCCGCCTTAGAGCGGGAGTTTTCCTGCTTATGAAGTCTTTTATAAGTTTTCCAATTTAATTGACAATCTTTAGGTTAAGTTTTCTTAAAATTACTCTGTTGTCTATTTGCCTATTTCTTTTAACTGGAGTACAATTGTTTTATGGCAGTAGAAGAACAATTATATTCTGACATCCCCCCAACGAAGTTGAGGAATAAAGAGGAGAAATTTAAACCGGCAAAAACCAGCAAATTCTGGTTGTGGATTGCGAGCACATTTTTTTATAATATGCTTCAAAACCGTTTTTATGCTTTTAGATATAAAGGTGCCGAAAATTATTTTGAAGGCGATACAAGTGTGCCTACAATTCTTTTTGCGCCTCACAGCAACTGGTGGGACGGAATTGTATTTTATAATATAACTCACAGAATTTTTCGTAAAGAAGTTCGTTTAATGGTTGAAGAATTAAACCGTTTTCCGCTTTTAAGACGCGGAGGAGCTTATTCTGTTAATAAAAAATCTCCACAGTCTGCAATGAAAGCTTTACAGTATTCTGTTGATGTTATGGGCGATTTAAGAAATATGTTGTGCATATTCCCTCAAGGGATTATAAGACCTCCTCATTACAGACCGATTGAGTTTCAAACAGGGCTGGCTTATATTGCACAAAATGCTTTGAAAAGATATGGAAGAATTAACTTGATTCCCGTTGCTTTTGATTATTGCTTCTTTAGAGATAACAGACCTGAAGTTGTTGTTGAATTCGGTAGAAGAATTGAACTCAATAAAGACATGAATTTAAACCGTAAAGAATTAACTCATTCTTTGGAACATGCTCTTGAAGAAGTTTGCGATAATCAAGCAAGAGAAATTTCTCAAGGTGACATTACTAAATATGATATCTTGTTTAAGCAGCATTTAAAATGGTATAGAAGAATTGAGCAAAGGCTCAAACAGGTAAATTTACCGCCTGTTTCAGGTGTATAAAATTTAAAACCGCTTATGATTTTCGTAAGCGGTTTTTTAAGCGTTGTATCGTTTGAATGATTTTTCAATGTTTTTCGATATCGTGTTTTTAACTGTATCGTATTCTGTTGTAAGTGAAGAAATTTCAGTGTCCAGATTTTTCATTTTTAAATCTAATGTTTCTTCTTTAGCATTTAATTTTGCTTTTTCAGTAGTGTATTTAGCTTCAGCCTGGGCAATTGCAGTTTCATCGGAAATTTCTTTGATGTAGCTGTCTGTTGCATAATTGCCCTGATAATAATACCCGTCATCTTTCATTTTGGATATGAACAGCATGCCGTTTTGAAGCATTTGCTGCAAGTAATCGTTATCAGTGATTTTTGCATTTTCGGTCCAGCCGTTTTGGCAGATTTGGTTGAACAATGCATCATAGAAAGTTGATTGAGCCAAATCATCACTTGATACAGTTGAACCTGTTTTGATTGTATATTGGAATAAATAATCATCTGTTGCAAATTTACTGTTTGAAACATGACCGTATTCAACTTTGTATTTGTCGCTGCCGTCTGCATCTTTACTTGCAACACCGTCCATATATTTAACGAAGTATGTTAAGAATGCTTTAGCTACGTTGTTTAAGTTAACTTTTGTAGCACCCCATCTTGTTGCAAACCATGAAGTTACACCGTTTGAACCGACAATACCGATATAGTTTTCACTTTGTCCTTTAATATCATCAACAGCATCACCGTGGTGGCAGTCCCAATCTAATTTAATCCAATCAGATTCTGCATTAGGGTCATATCCTGATTCTGCTGAAGTTTTTCCGCCTCTTCTTGAGTACATTTTTTTAGTTTCTTCTTCAGCATAAGCAAGAGCTTTCGCTGTATAACCATCGCCCAAGTCAAGTATACTTCCCAACTGGTCGCTTATTTGTTCGATAAATCCGCCGCTGCCTGTAATATAATCAATCATACGGTTCATACTGTCTGTGTTAATTCTATCGCCTTTGTTTGATTCACCTAAGATTTCATATTGAGCGGTTCCGTTTAACAAGTTATATAATGTAAGCTGTGAAGTTTGGTCATTAGCGTTTACATCGTTAATTTGGAATTGTTCACCTTGTCCGTCGCCAAGATTCAAGCCGCTGATTGTAATGCCTTCTGTAATATTGTCATTGATGTAGCTTAATAATGAAGTAATATTACCTGTGGTGGTTGTAATTGCAGTAGTTGTACCGCCTCCGATACCTGCTTCCTGGTTATATGGAAGACCTAAAATAGTATTAGCTAAAGTGTTTGTTATAACACCTTTAGCTTGTAAACCTTGTATAAATGCATTACGCATTGCTTCAGAAGGAAGTGTCCCCAAACCTTCTTGAGGAATACCTGCATATTTTGCTGCTGCTGCGTATTGAGTATTCAAAACAACTCTGCCTAATGTGTCTGTAATAGTTGTAGGCATATAATCGTTTAATGTTGAAGGAGTCATCAAAATACCATAAGATAACGGTGTATTTGTATCGCCGGTTCCGTAATAGTCATAAATCAATTTGCTCTGGTCTAAAGAGTTTTGATATTCATTGGAAAGGTCAGCCATTTCTCTTGCCAAAGCAATTTTTTGGTGAGAAAGACGCATAGATTCAAATTCACAGTCAGATTTTCTGCCTGTAATTGTTAATAATCTAGCTTGTCCTGCTGCTAAGCCCATTTTTTAGACTTTCCTTTCTAATTAGTAACATGAATTTCCTTTTCATGTAGTAATACGGATTTTTGACGTATAAACTTTAAAAATATAAAGTTTATTGTAACATTTGTTTACATGATTAAATTCAAGTGTATTTAAGTCCCTATTAAGTTATGTAAAATTACTACTTTTGTAATACTTTGGATTGAGGAAATTTTTTTGAAAAGTGGTATAATATAAGTAGAAAGGTGAATATAAAAAGCATAGGGATTCCGATGCGGGTTCGGAAGATTAGACGCCAGTAATTTATTTTGTTATATATATTACAAAATAGTAGAAAGGCAGATTAAAAAATGAGCAACCTACAATTTCAGAATGATTTGGACCGTTTAACAGAGGTCTTGCCTGACAAAGTCAGAAGGCATATTACTTATGAGAAAATGGAGGATGTAATAGAAATTGTTCTGGATATCGGACGAACTCCTGAAATAAGACACTCGGGAGGTAAGATTGAGTATTTAGGCAGTGAATTTGTTGATGAAAATGATATTGATTTTATAACGAGCAGAATTCAGGAATTTACATCTGATAATCGTTCAGGAATCCCCGGAACACTCCACAGGATAAGTGCAATCAGAAACAGACAAGGGAAAGTTATTGGTCTGACTTGCAGAATCGGCAGAGTTGTTACGGGGACAATTGCTTGTATAAAAGATATTTGTTTAATGAACAAAAGTATTTTGTTCTTGGGACGTCCCGGTGTAGGTAAAACTACAAAATTAAGAGAAATTTCAAGGCTTGTTGCAGATGAGCTTGCAAAGCGTGTTGTAATAGTTGATACATCAAATGAAATTGCGGGCGACGGTGACACTCCTCATCCTGCGATAGGGCATGCTAGGCGTATGCAGGTTACACAACCTCAATATCAAAAAGATATTATGATTGAAGCTGTTGAAAACCATACTCCTGAAGTTATTGTTGTTGATGAGATTGGTACGGAGGAAGAAGCTCAAGCCGCAAGAACTATTGCAGAACGCGGAGTTATGCTTATTGCTACGGCTCACGGAAACAGTTTGGAAAACCTGATTAAAAACCCTACATTATCTGATTTGGTAGGCGGTATTCAATCTGTTACTTTAGGTGACGATGAGGCTAAAAGAAGGGCTTCTCAAAAAACGGTTCTTGAAAGGGAAAAGCAGCCAACATTTGATGTCGTAATTGAAATTCTAGACAGAAACACTCTGGCGGTTTATAAAAATACTGCGGAAGCTGTTGATTATATTTTGAGGGGCTGGCCTATAAGACCTGAAATCAGAAAAGTTGATAAAAGTTATGAAAGTGAAATTCAACAGCCTGTTCAAGTTAAAGAAGAACCTGCTATTACAGATATTCCAAAAGAAATTAACAAACTTGAACAAAAAATTCAGCCTGAATCAAATACTGACAGTCTGAAATTCAGTTTTTCAAGACAAAAATACGTTGAAGAAGTTAAAGGTTATAAGAAAATTTATCTTTATGCAGTTTCAAGAAGCATTGTTGAAAAGATTATCGAAAGGCTTAATCTTAATGCAGAGATTACTAGAAACCTTGATGATGCCGATATAGTTATTGCGCATAAAAACTTTATTAAAGGCGGAGCTAAGGTTTTAAGTACAGCAAATGATTACAGATTGCAGATTTTTTATGTCAAAACAAACTCTATGGCACAAATTCAGAAAGTATTGAAAGAAGCTCTTGATATTACCGAAACTTCTGAAACTCTTTTCGGGTACTATGATGCCGCAGAAAAGGCTTTAGATGAAGCAAAAGCAGCTATTAACAAAATTCTTGCAGGAGCAGAACACGTTGAGTTGACTCCTCAAAACCAACAAATAAGAAAACTGCAGCATGAGCTTGTTGAACAGCATAACATGATGAGCAAGTCTGTCGGAGAAGGCGAACAAAGACACTTGAGAATTGTCGGCGGTAAAGATTTTCATAATTAAATTAAAAAGACGGTAAATTTAATTACCGTCTTTTTTTATTCTGATAGAAAGAATATATTATTTACAACCTAATGTTCCTTCTTCTTCTTTGCAGTGTTTGAATTCAATTACTGCTTGAGCTGCTGCAAGTCTTGCTTGCGGAACTCTGAACGGTGAGCAGGATACATAATTCAAGCCGATTTTGTGGCAGAATTTAACAGAAGCAGGATCGCCGCCGTGTTCGCCGCAAATACCGCGTTTCAAATGAGGTCTGACTTTTAATGCTTTTTCTAAAGCAATTTTCATTAACTGACCTACACCTTCCTGATCAAGAGTTGCAAATGGGTTAGCAGGCAGAATTTTTTGTTCTACGTAGTTTTGTAAGAACTTGCCTTCCGCATCATCTCTTGAATAACCGAATGTCATTTGTGTTAAGTCATTTGTTCCGAATGAGAAGAATTCCGCATATTCTGCAATTTGGTCAGCTGTTAATGCTGCGCGAGGAATTTCAATCATTGTACCAAACATGTAATCAACACAAACTCCTTTTTCTTTCATTACATCTTCTGCAACGCGTTCTAAAAGGCATTGAACTGTTTTAAGCTCGTTAACATGACCTACAAGAGGAATCATTATTTCAGGTTTAACATTTAATCCTTCTTTTTTCAAATCGCAAGCTGCTGAGAAAATAGCTCTAACTTGCATTTCGTTAATTTCAGGATAAGTTAGTCCTAAGCGGCATCCTCTTAAGCCCATCATAGGGTTAGATTCAGACATTTCTTCTACAAGGTTCAGCATTTTTTCATCATCTGCATAATCCTGTCCTAAAGCTTTTTTAGTTGCAACTGTTGCAATTAATTCGTCTTTATTAGGCAAGAATTCATGAAGCGGCGGATCCAGCAATCTGATTGTCATAGGTTTTTCGCCCAATGCTTTGAACATTGCATAGAAATCGCCGTATTGCATTGGCAATAAGTGTTCTAATGCTTCTTTTCTTGCCTCAGGAGTACCCGCAATAATCATTTTTTGAACCCAAGGTAATCTGTCAGGGTCCATAAACATGTGTTCTGTACGACAAAGACCTACACCTTCCGCACCTAATTCCAATGCTTTTGCAACATCAGCAGGTGTATCAGCGTTTGCTCTTACTCCTAACAGTTTTATTTCATTTACCCAAGTAAATAATTTTTTGAAATTGTCATCCATTACCGGAGGAACAAGATGAACTGCTCCTTCCATAACTTCTCCTGTACCGCCGTCAAGTGAGATAATATCATCTTTTTTGTAAACGGTTCCGTCAGTTGTAGTAATGGTTTCATTTTTCAAGTCGATTTTTAAATCTTCTGCACCTGCTACACAAGGTTTTCCCATACCTTTAGCAACAACTGCAGCGTGGGAAGTCATTCCGCCTCTAAGTGTTAATACACCTTGAGAAGCAATCATACCGTGAATATCATCAGGACAAGTTTCAATACGAACCAAGATGACTTTTTCACCTTTGCTTCCGCGTTCAGCAGCTTCTTCAGTATCAAATACAATTTTACCAACAGCTGCACCCGGTGATGCTGCAAGACCTCTGGCAATTTGTTTTGCCTGTAATTTAGCAGCGGAATCAAAATCAGGAAGCAATACCTGATACAATTGGTTTGGATCAACTAATTCGATTGCTCTTTCTTTACTGATAATACCTTCTTCTGCCATTTCAACAGCAATTCTGACTGAAGCTTTAGCTGTTCTTTTGCCGTTACGTGTTTGAAGGATATATAATTTACCTTTTTCAATTGTAAATTCCATATCCTGAACATCTTTGTAACCTTGTTCGAGTTTTTTAGCAATATCAACATATTGTTTATATTGTTCAGGCATTTCTTTTTCCAAATCAGCAATTGGGTTTGGAGTTCTGATACCTGCAACAACGTCTTCGCCCTGAGCGTTTGTTAAATATTCGCCGTAGAATTTATTTTCACCGGTAGAAGGGTTTCTTGTAAATGAAACACCGGTAGCGCAATCATCGCCCATGTTACCGAATACCATTGTTTGAACGTTTACGGCTGTTCCGTAGTTATGGTCAATTTTGTAGTGGTTTCTGTAAGCAACTGCACGAGGAATGTTCCAAGATCTGAATACTGCTTCAATAGCTTCTTCAAGTTGTACATAAGGATCTTGAGGAAATTCTTTTCCTGTTTCTTTTTTTATTAAATCTTTATAAGGCTGAATTAATGATTTCCAGTCTTCTGCGGTTAATTCGGTATCAAGTTTGTAACCTTTTTCTTCTTTAATTTTATCTATGTAATCTTCAAATTTTGTTCTTTCAATATCCCAAGCAACAGAACCAAACATAGTAAGAAAACGACGATATGAATCATAACAGAATCTTGGATTATTGGTTAATTTAATCATACCTTCTACGGTTTCATCGTTCATACCAAGGTTAAGTATAGTTTCCATCATACCTGGCATTGAAAGTCTTGCACCTGAACGAACTGAAACAAGAAGCGGATTTTCAGCATCACCGAATTTTTTCTCGGCTTGTTTTTCAACTTCGCTTAAATAATATTTAACTTCATCCATTAATCCTTCAGGCATTTTATTACCGTTGTTAATGTAATCCATACAAGTTTCTGTGGTAATAGTTAATCCCGGAGGAACAGGCAGCCCCAAATTGGTCATTTCAGCAAGGTTAGCGCCTTTGCCGCCTAAAAGGTTGCGCATATCTGCGTTCCCCTCTCTGAATAACCAAACACGTTTTTCAGTCATAATTAATCTCCTTTCTTACATAAATAAACACTTTGATGAGATTACTATAACATAAAAATACAAAAATAATACAAGATTAATTGTTCTATTTTATACTCTTGTTGCATTATATTTTTGTAGAATTTTTTCAGTAGCTTGAGTATCAAGCTGGTGTCCTATTAAAGCCCCTACTGCAAGCCCAATAAAACCGGATACAAAAGAACAATATGGTTTCATATCTATTCTTGTTACGGGTAGTTTATAACCTGCTATTGCCCCTGCTGTTGTGCACAATAAGATTAAAGAAGATGTTAATCCTGTGGACTTATTTTCTTTACGTTTTATATTTTTGATAAATTCATCTTTTTGGCTGTTAGAAACGACATAACTTTTACCGGTATATTTTTCAAGTCCTTTGTTGATGCTGCTTGTACACACTAAGGACCTACCGTTATCTATATTTTTTACTTCTACTTTGCATACTTCCATATATTATAACAAAATTTGTAATAAAATTTTATTGCTAGTTTCGAAAGTGATTTTTGCAATTCTTTACTTTTTAAAATAGTCACAGATTAAAGTTTTTTTGCGTGGAATAATAGCTTTAATACTATCTAAAAAAATAATTTTTTTAGAGTTTTCAAGTTCTTTTTTCAGGATAGCTTTTTCCAAAACGACTTTGTTGTATAAATCCGAGCACACGGCACTTTTGTCAACGTGCTCTTTCAATTTCGCCAGTTGAATCTCTTTTTCTCTAATGGATTGAATTAGTTCCTTTTTCACGTTATAAAGACCTCTTGAACTGTACTCTATCAGAATAATATCAATCGCAAATTTTTAAATCGACTTTTTAGTTGATTTAAGCTTGTACAGGCAATAAATCATACTCATAACCTATTTTTAGAGCTTCAATATTTAAAGGTAATAAATGTTTCTTATTAGGCGGAACCACTGCTTCCATAGCTTTTATTACAGATTCGGTTGAAACTAATTTGCTTGCTTTCGATAAAATTCCTAATGCAAGTATATTAGCCATTTTAATGTTGCCTACATTTTCTGCAAGTTTTGTAATTGGTGCAAATACATAGTTTATATCAGTTCTGGGTTTAACTTCTTTTGTAAGAGTTGAGTTTGCAATCATCAAGCCGCCTTTTTTAATTTTTGGTAAAAATCTGTCAAAAGATGCCTGATTTAATGCAATAACAAAATCTGCGTCAGATTTATTAACAGAGCTGACTTCTTCATCACTCATTACTATTTCACAATTAACAGTACCACCGCGCATTTCTGCACCATAGCTCGGATACCAGGTTACATTTTTGTCGTCAAACATGAAAGCATTTGCCAAAACCTCTCCTGCCAGCAATACGCCCTGACCGCCAAATCCTGCTATTATAAAATTCTTTTCCATTTTTAATCCCTCGTGTATATTTTTATTTTGTTTGTTCTGCTGTTACGTCTTTGTAGATGCCCGGTTTAAATACCTGCATCATTTCATTTCTTACTCTTTCATGAGCTTTTTCAGGTGACATTTTCCAGTTTGTAGGACAAGTTGAAAGTATTTCAACAAAGCCGAAACCAAGACCGTGAATTTGAGCTTCAAAAGCTTTTTTGATAGCCTGTTTGGCTTTTCTTATATTTGCAACAGAATCAAGAGAAACTCTTGCCGAAAAAGCGGTTCCGTCGCAAAGTGCAACGTGTTCTGCTATTTTAATAGGATAGCCGTAATAATCTGCATTTCTTCCTGTTGGAGAAGTTGTTGTAATTTGCCCCAAAAGAGTTGTTGGTCCAAGCTGTCCGCCTGTCATACCGTATGTAGTATTATTTATACATATTGTGCTTATATTTTCACCGCGCAAAGCTGCGTGAAGACTTTCTGCCAAACCGATTGAGGCGAAATCTCCATCTCCCTGATAAGTGAAAACAAATTTTTCAGGTCTTGCTCTTTTAATTCCTGTTGCTTCTGCAAGCGCTCTGCCATGAGGTGCTTCAAGAGAATCAACTTCCATAAAATCATATAATGTAACAGAACAACCGATAGATGCAGTTAAAATTGCATTATCTCTAACGCCCAGTTCATCAAGAACTTCTGCTACAAGTCTTACTGCAACTCCGTGATCGCATCCGGGACAGAATGAAAATTTTATATCTTTTTTTAATGATTCGGGTAATTTAAAAACTTGTGTTGCCATTATACCAGCCCTTCTATTTTCTTAACTATATCTTCAACGCTCGGAGGAGCTCCGACAGGTTTGTTAAAGAGTTCTACATGGCAGTTTCCGTTAACGGCCAGTCTTACATCGTTAACCATTTGTCCCATATTTACTTCTACCACAACAAACTTTTTAGCTGTTTGTGAAAGTTCAGCGTATCTTTTATGCGGGAACGGGAATAAAGTTATCGGTCTGAAGAAACCTGCTTTTATTCCTTTTTCTCTGCAAATTTTCATTGCAGTTTTAACATTTCTTGAGGTGCTTCCAAAACTTGTTAAAATTATATCAGCATCATCAGTATTAATTTCTTCCCATTCGGTTTCATTTTCTTCAATTTGTTTATATTTGTCATATAGCTTTTCAATAAATACACACTGATTATCAGCAAGAGGTGAATAAGATCTGATTTTTCTTGCAGGTCTTCCTTTTGCCCCTGTTAAAGCCCAATCTGAATTATCAATTTCAGGGTACGGATATTCATAAAATTCAACAGGTTCCATCATTTGTCCTAAAAGTCCGTCAGCCAATAGAACAGTCGGATTTTTATATTTGTGTGCAAGATAAAATGCTTTGTATGTTAAATCAACGCATTCCTGAACGGTTGAAGGCGCCAAAACTATCAGTTTGTAATCTCCATTTCCGCCGCCTTTAGTTGCTTGAAAATAATCACCTTGAGAAGGGAAAATGTTTCCTAATCCGGGACCGCCTCTCATTACGCTCACCAATACAACCGGAAGCTGATCGGAAGTTGCGTAAGACAAACCTTCCTGCATTAAAGCAACAGCGCAAGATGAAGATGATGTCATCGCTTTTGCACCTGTTGAGCATGCTCCTATTACCATATTAATAGCGGCAACTTCACTTTCTGCAGATACATATCCGCGTTTAAGCTCTTGCATTTTACCGCTCATAAATTCTCCGATTTCACTTTGCGGAGTAATAGGGTAACCGAAGTAGCATTCACATCCTGCAAGCACTGCTGCATTTGCGATGGCATAGTTACCTTTTGTTAATATTTTTTTACCTTTTAAACATTCAACCATTTTTTTATCCTTTGCGTAAGTCTCAGTTAGACTTATTTTATCTTTGTCAGGAACTACGTTTCCCTTTTTATCCTTTGTAAACTTCTGTTATTGCCAAATCCGGACATCTTACAGCGCACATTGCACATCCTAAACATTCATTGTTCGGATCTTCAAATACAACTGTATGGCTCCCGAGATTATTTGTTTCGGTGCTTATTTTAAGCAGTTTTTTAGGGCATTCGTTAATGCATAAGTAGCATGCTTTGCATTTGTTTTTGTCTATAACTATATGACTCATTCTCACCTCTAATTTTTCATGTCTAGGCAATATTATACCACTTAATCAAAAAACAATACACTTTATCTTTACATTTGTAATATTAAACGTTAATAGTTTGCATAACTTTCTATTATTCTGTTAATATATTCTTTAGAGGGATATATATTTTAGGAAAGAGAAAAAATGGCACTAACTGTGGATGAAATTGCTGAAATTTTAAATGCAATGAGAGTTGAAAATGAACATAATGTCAACGGGTTTGAAAAAGCTTTAACTGGAATAAACAATAAATTGGAAATGTTGGCTGATGACAATGAAGCCACCGATTTAATTAAGGTTTATATTTCAGAGTTAAGAAAATCAGTAGAAGACAAACACAACACAGCTGTTGCAAGATTTAACAATCTCGAAAACTCTTTTAAAAATATTATCTCATCTCAAAATAATTTGGCTAAAACTTCTGAAATAAGAGATTTATTTCAGGTTCTAAGTACAAATGTCAGTGCTTTTTCCGAAGAAATTTCCGAACAAAAAAATACACTTGATAAGCTTGATGAAAAGCTTGAAAATATTAGTTCAGACACTTCTGATAAAGATGAAATTACATCGCTTATTGATTCTGTAAAAACAGATTTGGCTTCATTAAATAATTCATTTGAAAATTCTTTTTCAAGAATAAATTCTAACCTTTCTAATGCGGTAAATACTCTTGAAAATATTGACTTTTCGGAATATGCAAATGAAATAAAAAATGACTTAAGTAATCTTTCCGCTCAAGTTATGTCTATCCCTTCTCAAATTTCTTTTGCAGGTTTGGAAAACAAAATATCTGATTTTCAGGGGATTTTAGATTCTTTAAGAGAGGTTATTTCAGATTCTTCTGCGCAGAGTACAGGAGTTATCGGAGAGAAGTTCAACAGACTGGAAGCATCTTTTGAAAATATTGTGACCGATTCTGATTTTGCAGGGTTTAAAAAGGATTTGGCGGATTTTGTCCAAAAGATTATCGACAATTCAACTGCTTTAAATTCTGAATTGAACTATACAACTGACAGAATTGAACATATTCTCTCAACTGTAAATTCAATGGATTTCAGAGAGGATTTTGAGTCTGTAACCGATAAGATTGCCGAATTAAAAAGTATAGTAAATGAAAATTTAAGCGAGTTCGGACAGGTTAAATCTTTAATCACAGAAGCTTCAGATAATAATATAAAAAGAGTTGAACAGCTTGAAAATTCTCTTGCAAATATTGTAAATGAAGACGATTTTCTTACTTTTAAACGTGATTTAGGCGATTTGGTAGAAAAAATTGTAAGCAACTCTACTGCTTTAAACTCTGAATTAAATTACAGCGTGCAAAAAATTGAGAGTGTTCTTGATGCTGTAAACGGAATGTCTTTTGAATCTGATTTTAATGCTTTGTCGTCTGAAATTGATAGTCTTAAAGCACTTGTTAATGTTTTCTCAACTGAGAATAAAGATAAATTAATATCCCTCCAAAATGATTTGTCAGATATAGTAAGTGAAAATGATTTCAATGATTTTAAAGATGAATTAAATGCGCTTATAGACAAAGTCCTTGATTCTTCAACTGTTCATACCTCAGAATTATCTTTCCAAACCTCTAAGCTTGAAGATATTTTGACTTCAGTTAATTCAATCAGTTTTGACGGAGATTTTGGCAGTCTGAAAGAAGATATTCAGGAATTAAAAAATATTTTAAGCGGTGAGGCTCAAAAAAATGAATTCCAGTTCGAAAGATTGGAGAGTGCTCTTTCAACTATTGTTACTGATTCTGATTTCGCAGGGTTCAAAGCAGATTTAGCTGATTTTGTTCAAAAAATTATTGACAATTCAACAGCTTTAAATTCCGAATTGAATTACACGACAGAAAGAATAGAAAATATTCTTACTACTGTGAAAACTCTTGATTTTAGAGATGACTTTGAAAATGTAATTGTTAAAATCAATGATATAAAAGAGGTTTTTGAAGACGGTTCAAAAGTTAATTATTCTAATCTTTCAAGAGAAATTTCCGAAATGTCTGAACGTATGCAGGAAAGTTTTGTGCAGTTAAACGACTCTGAAAAAGAAACTTTTGCATCTTTAAAAGATGAATTGTCTGTAATTGTTGAAAATATTCACAGCATTATTGAAGCAAGCCCTCAAAAATCTATTGATGAATTAACAGGAATTACTGCTCAAATTTCAGATACGGTTAACGGTTTAAAAATTTCTGTTGCAAATAATCTTGAAGGAAGTTTTGACGAGCTGAAAAGCACTTTAAATTCTGTTATTTCTAATTTGCAGATTGTTAAAGATGATATTGTGAGCCAAAATGAAAATTCTAACGAAGCTGTTAATAATAATTTTTCAGGCATTGAAAATCAGTTAAATTCAATTGTAATAGATTTGGGAAATTTAAGGGCGGATATATCAGAAAGTAACACTCTTGAACCTGCTCAGCTTGTTGATGCTCTTGAAAAAACTTCCAATGATATTTCTGATTTGATAGCTTCTTATAACGAAAACTCAAATTCAAATTACGATGCAATAAAAGATTATGCTGAAGAATTGATTTCAAGCGTAAATAATCTTCAGGCAGAATTCAATGTAATAGCATCAAACAATGCATCAAAAATTATTACCAATATTGAAAATGTATCTTTAAATATTAATGCGTTAAGAGAAGAATTCAAGCAGACAGTTGCGGCAGATTTGGAAAATTCTTCTAAGATTTATGAAAATATAGATACGGTTTCTCAAAAAGTTGATACTTTATATGATAACCTTTCTGACGGTGCTTACGAAAACTTCAATGTTTTAAAGGAACTTATAGAACAATTATCTGTTGATATTGTTGGTACTCATAACGCACTTTCAGAGGAAAGCAAACTTAATGATGAACAAAAGCTTGATGAAATTAAAAAGCTTTCTGACGCAATTAAAAATATTGAGAATATTATAAATGCAAGCAGCGGAAAAGTTGAAGCTGTTTTATTGAATAATGTTCAGGAAGTAAAAGATTATATTGCAGAAGTCAGCAATTCTTTATATGAGTCGCAGTCAGGTTCTGAAACTAAGGTTATAGAAAAATTAGGAGTACTTGAAACAGTTACACATAATTTCGAAGCCTCTTTTGCCGCAATAAAAATGAGTGTCGATAATGTGCTAAACAGTATTGTTGAATTGGATTCCACTGAACAAAACGATATTATTAAAAATGAATTAAATAAAATAAATAATTCATCTAATAATATTATTTCAGCGATAGATATTTTTAATTCAAAAAGCGATAATTTGTCAGCAATGATTTCTGATTTAACTCAGTTAATCAACTCAAAAGATGAATATACTGCCGTATCTCACAAAATTGATGAAGTATCTCAAGTTATTGAATCGTTAAAAGACTTAGTTTCTTCCTCCTCATCAGATGCTGCTAATAATATTTTAGACAGATTAAATAATGTAGAAGAAAATATTTCTAAAATTGTCACTTATGATGAATTATCTGTATTTAAAGGAGAGCTGGCAGGACTTATTCAAAGAATTATTGATAATACAGGTGTCCTTAACCTGAATTCCGATGCAAATAAGGAATTAATAGCAGAACTCGGCAACAAGATTGATTCTATCAATTTCAAATCTGATTTCGAAAGAATTTCTGATAAGATTAATGAAATTGCAGAATCATTTGATAATACTTCAAAATTAAATTATGGAAATCTCGTAAGTGCAATCAACGAAGTAAAAGGTGAAATTATTGAAAGAGATAATTATTCAAATATTGCCTGGAAATTAGATAGTTTCACAGAAGTGTTTGATACTTTGAAAAATCTTATCTCATCAGGGGCAGAAAGTTCTTCAAATCAGCCTGTTCTTGAGGAGTTGAAAGAATTTAAAAATTCGTTTGAAAAAATTATTACTAACGATGATTTCGTTGTATTTAAAGATGAGTTTGCATCATATATTCAAAGGCTCATTGATAACATCAGTGTTTTAAATATCGATATCGCAGGAAATAAAGAACTTATTTCACAGGTTCTTGCACAAGTTACTTCTGTTGATTATTCTTCTGATTTTGAACAGATTGGAGAAAAAATTAATCAGGCATCAGAAACTTTGTCCGAAAAGATTAGCAGTGTTTCTGATATCGTTGCTTCAGTGAAGGATGTTATTGTTTCATCAACAGATGATAGTTATGAAAAAATAAGTTCTAAGTTTGAAGTTTTTGAAGAAAATATTTCAAAAATTATGACATCTGAGGATTTCTCAAACTTTAAAACGGAGTTTTCAGACTTCATTCAAAGAATTCTTGATAATTCCAATATATTAAACATCAATTCAACAGAAAATAAATTCAAAATTTCGCAAATCTTAGAAAGATTTAACTCAATTGACTACTCCGGTGATTTAGAAAATATAGCCGGGAGAATAACTGCAATTAAGGATTCTTTCGAAAATAATTCAAAAATGAATTATGATAATCTTGTAAATGAAATAAATAATTTGAATGAACAAATTCAAACAAGTATTTCTAACCTTGACGGTTCAAGAAAAGAAGCATATGAATCGTTGAAGACAAGAATTGATGATTTGACATACAACATTCAGTTTATAAGAGATAACACAACTCAAAGACATGAAGAAATTTTGAATAAAATATCTTCTGAGCTTTCTGCTGTTGTTGAAGAACTTCAAGAAAATCTTACTTCTGATGTAAGAACAAATTTTGCTGATATTCAGGTTTCTGTTGCAAATATGCTGAGCGAGCTTCATGAAATCAAAAATGATATAGAATCCAAGACTGATGCAAATGCGTTTAATATTTCTGCTGGTTTTGATGTTGTTAAAATATCTATGGAAAACCTCTTATCTGCATTCAACGGGTTAAACGAAACTTGTTCAAGTACGGCTTCAGAAAACGCAGGAAATATTTTAGAAAATATAAATGAAATTTCTGCAAAAGTTGATGATTTAAAACAAGGAATTAATCAGGCTTCAGAAGATTATTGTGAACGTATTTTAACAAATATCAGCGATGTTTCCGAAAAAATAGATGCAGTGAGCGCGAACGTTTCTCAAGATGTTGCTGATAATTTAAGTGCGTTAAAAGAAATGTTTATTTCGCTTTCCGACGGCTTGCAATCTTCTCAGTCTGAATATGTTCAGCACGTAAAAGACGGTCATGACTTGCAAATGACCGAATTGCAAAATATAACTGGAAATGTTCAAAACTTCAGGGCGCATGTTGATGAAGTTATTGAAAGTCTAAGAAATTATATTGCCGAATTAAACCTTGCGTCTAAATCTTCTAAATCTTTGAGCGATAGCAAATTTTCAGAAAAACTTTTAGATTTGGAGTCAGCTTTAACAAGCGGTGCTGATATTTATTCTGAAAAAATGGAAACATTGCAAGGCAAGCTTTCTGAATATGTTCAAAATGTTGAAGCACGTTCTTTGGAAACAGAAGCTAAATTGGATGTTTCTTTGACAGAAATGTCAAGTGTAAAAGATGAACTGGCATCAATAAATGATATTATTAAAGCTTCTAAAATATCAGCTGATGATAATTTTTCAGAAACAATTTCTGTAATAGATTCATCAATCGAAAATATTATGATTAATATTTCAGGAATTACAGACTCTGTATTAAACGGGGTTAATTCTTCTTTGAAAGATAATATAGATGCCGTTGATGAAAAGTTTGAAAGTCTTTTGAGCTCTATTGAAGATGCGAAAAAGTCAAATGCTGATTCTAACATTGCTTTGATTTCTGATTTGGAAGAAAAAATTGCTGCGTTAAAACAGGAAATAGGTCTTGTAAATACTGACATTGCAGAGGCAATTCAAACCAAAGCAGAAGAAATTACAAGAACATTTGAACCATTGAAAACAGAAATGGAAGAATTTTTAGGATTTGATTTTAATACAATTCTTGAAAATTTGAAATCTCAAATTGAACAATCTTTTGTTAATTTCAGTGTTGATGTTAACGGTGAATTTGCGGCAAATTCAGAAGCTGTTTCAAGACTTGAACAGGCTTATAAAGAAACTTTTAACAGAATTTCCGCGATAGAAGAATGTGTAAGTGATAAAATCATAAATAATATTGAACTTCTTAATCTTACTGTCGAAACAAATGCACGTGATATTAAAAATGTTTTTGAAGAAAAGCTTGATGAATATATAGGTGATTTAAAAAGTCATATTGATGAAAGCTTAAATGATACCGATGCTAAAACATTAAATTCTATTGATAATCTTAAAGATGAGTTATCCGTAAAACTTGATGCAATGCTGACAGAACAAAGTATTATAAATGCACAGAATAACGAAATTAGTGCTAATGTTTCAACATTTGGTGATGATATAAAAAATTATGTTCAGACAGCCTGCGAGAACACAATTGATAAATACAGTCCTGTTCAGGCAAAAGAGTCACTTGAAACACTGCATCAAAAGTTCGATATGCTTGTTGCTTCAACAGACAATGAAGAAGTAATAAGTTCAATTGAAGATTTTAAAGAACAGGTTGAAAATCATAAGAAAAATCTTATTGAAATTATTAATGGACTTTCATGTAAGGTAGATGTTATAGCTGAAGATGACTCAATAAAAGCATCTATTGATGAAATTACCGATAAGATTAATGAAATATCAGACGATGATACGTTAAATTCATCATTGCAAATGCTATCGGAAAAAGTTGACGTTATTGCAACAGATACTTCATTGGAAGAATTGCAGGATACTTTAAATGATGCTATAAATGCTTTAAATGAAAAAATTGATATTATTGCATCTGATTCAGGGGTTGAAGAACTTCATGAAAAATTCGATGAATTTTCAGAAAGTGAAGATAAGGTTGCAGAAATGCTTGCTGTTCTTCATGAAAAAGTTGATGTACTTGCACTTGACGGGGCAGAATTTGACCTTGAAGAAGAAATTGATGATATTAAAAATCTTATTTTTGAGCAAAGAAAATATTTTGATGCCGCTTCAGGTGAAAAAGCTGCTGCAATTGACCAATATTTAAGAGATTTGCTTATTAAAATTGACAATGTGGACTTGGAAAAAAATTCCGAAGACATTAAAGAATCAATAATGACTGCAATTCTTTCTTTAACTGACCAGATTTCATTTGTTGAAGAAACAGAAGAAATCAAAGATTTCGTTGAAGAAAAGACTGATGAAATTAACCAGCATTTACTTGAAGTAAGAAACCAGTTAAAACAAATTGCAAGTGCAGGTGATGATGATTACTCGTACACTCTGCAAGATGTGGAAACAGATATTGCAAAATTGAGAATTGCTTTAAGCGAAGTTTCTCCGACAGGTGAAAATTTCGGTTCACTTTCTCAAAATATTAATAAAATTGTCAAGTCTGTTGAAGGTTTGGAAAATACTCTTACTCAAGATCAGGTATTTGATTTAAAAACAGATATTGAAAAGTTGAATGAAGATATCCTAAGTTTGAGTTCAAGAACAAATAAACTGCTTTTGACATCTGATGATTCATATAAGTCATTAAGAGATGGTTTGGATACTTTCAGCAATCTGGTTTATAAGCTTGATGAGAGAATTAATAACTTTGGCAATACTCAGGTAAGTGAAAGACTTGACCATAAACTGGATAAACTCACATCACTTATGAATTCTTCATTAAATGCGGACAAAGTTTTCCATCAGGTAATGATGTATCTTGGAGAATGGATTGATTCTACAACCGAAAATATTTCAAGTATTTCAGAAAAAACATCTGAAATTAACGGTATAAAAGAAACAATTCAGGAGCTGAAAGATGCACTGCCTGACAAAACAGAAGTGCTTGAGGAACTTGAAAACAGATTTGAACAGCAAGAACTTAGAATTGACAGATTAGAAATGAAATTAGAGAAAATTTTATCGACACTTGAAGAAAAAGATGATATGGTGTTAAATAGAAAAGTGGATAAAATTGAAAAAATGTTATCCAGACTTGGTACCAATATAGAAAAGCTGGCTTCATATGTTGATGAAGAATAATTTAATCTCTGATTTGAAAAAAAATTTATCCTCTGAAAATGTCTTAACTGATTTGGAAGAAAGATATGCATATGCACAGGATGCAACAAATATCAGACAAATAAAAAAATTGCCTGATGCTGTTGTTTTTGTCGAAAATAAAGAGCAGGTGCAGAAAGTTGTTAAACTTGCAAATAAATATAAAGTTCCTGTTATTTGCAGGGGCGCAGGGACAAATGTTGTCGGTTCGTGCACGGTTGAACACGGAGGAATTATTCTAAATTTTTCAAGGATGAATAAAATTCTTGAAATCAACAGGGAAAATATGACTGTTACTGTTGAACCCGGTGTTGTTCTGGGTGTTTTACAGGCAGAGGTTGAAAAATCAGGGTTGTTTTACCCGCCTGATCCTTCCAATCTTGCTGTTTCTACTATCGGAGGCAGTATTGCCCAGTCATCCGGAGGTGCTAAGTCTTTTAAATACGGTACAACTAAGGATTATGTACTTGATTTGTCAGTAGTTATGGCTAACGGCGAGATTTTAAAAACAGGCGCCAAAACTATTAAAAATGCAACAGGATATAATTTAAATACTTTGTTTGTTGGCTCTGAGGGTACTTTAGGTATTATTGTTGAGGCTGTATTAAAACTAATTCCTAAGCCGCAGAGTAAAAAAGTTTTAATGGCATATTTTGATACTGTTAAAGATGCTGTTGCGGCAGTCAACTCTATAATTGAGCAGAGAATTTATCCTGCAACAATTGATTTTATGGATAGGAATGCAATTCAAACTGTTGAAAAGTTTTATCCTGCAAATCTTTTAACCGAAAAAGAAGCTGCGCTTATTATTGAAATTGATGGCTTTGAATGTTCAATGGATTATCAGGAGAATATTATAAAAGGAATTTTAAATTACTGTAACGCATCTGCTATACAGGCTTCGCACAATGATGATGAGTATAATAAAATTTGGACTGCACGACGCTCTTCTATGGGGGCTTGTGCTAAATTAAAACCTAACGTTACAACTGATGATGTTATAGTTCCAAGAGAAAATCTTGCTGAATTGGTTTTGGGTATTCGTCAAATTTGCGAGAAATATAATCTTGATGTTTGTATGGTAGGTCATGTTGGCGATGGCAGCGTTCATCCTCAGATTCCCATTGATTATAACAATGAAGACGAATATAAACGTTACAAGCTTGCAAAAAGTGAAATATATGATTTAACCGCAAGGCTGGGCGGAATTCTTTCGGGAGAACACGGTATAGGTTCTGAAAAACGCGGACATATTCACAAAGTTATTAATTCGGTTTCGCTGGATTTCATGCGCCAAATTAAAAAGACATTTGATCCTGATAACATTTTGAACCCTTATAAAATTTTCTGATAATTTATGGATAAAAAAGAACTTATTAAATACTTTAAATCATTAGGATTGACAGTGCATACCTCGACAAAAGCGCGCGGTCATCAAGGATTTTTCCTGAAAAATCGTATTGATATTTCAAAAAATACTCCTGAAAATAGAATTGTACCTACTCTTTTGCATGAGTTTGCACATTTTATTCATTCAAAAATCGAGCCTGATATGAACAAAACAGGCGGAACTTTGAAAGCTTTGTTTGGGAATGACGGTGATATATTTTTACCTGAGTTAATCCGTATTACAAATTTTGTTGATGAAAATTCACTTTGTGTAAGACTTTATGAACACAAGGACAGAGTGAAAGCCAAAATAAAAGAATATGAAAATATAATAAAAGAAGATTACCCTAAATTTATGCGTTCAAAAAAGTTCAAAGAATTCGATAAATATATTAAAAAGTCTAAGGCAAAATATCTTTTAAAATATGACAGAGTTAAACTTATTGAAGGCGGATTTTTCAAAAAGACGGAAAAACTTTTTACAATTGACAATATAGAAAAAGATTTTACTGATATGCCTAAAGCATTTGCTGCATATATAAGATTAAAATCCTATCAAAAAAAGCAATCAAGAATTTCTGCAAGAATAAACAAATATAAAAAATATTATGAAAGACCGACTGAACTTTTTGCAAGACTGGTTGAGGGGCTTTATCTTGACAACGAATGGGTTGAAGCTGTTGCTCCAAATGTTGTAAGAAGGTATTACGAACTGTTAGATGAAGGTTTTTATATGGAGCTTAAACACGTCCATACATGTCTTCGTAACGGATTATGTCTTCTTCAATAAGCGGATTGCCTTTTTGAACTTCTATAACTTCTACTGCTTCTTCATAAGGGTTTTGCAGTGAGTGAATTGCTTTCAAAGGAATATCTATACTGTGACCGGGAGGTAAAATCAATTCTTTTCCGTCAAGCACGACTTTTGCTGTTCCTGAAAGTACAACCCAGTGTTCGCTTCTGAAATTATGTGACTGAACCGAAAGTTTTTGTCCTTTGTTTACATGAATAATTTTTGTTAAAAAACCTTCTCCCTGCGCTATAACAGTATAAAATCCCCACGGACGGTAAACTGTTTTGTGCACAAGATGAGTGTTATCATTTTGTTTTTTTAGGGTTTCATAAATTTGTTTAACATTTTGTGCCTGATCTTTTTTGCAGGCAAGAACAGCATCTTCGGTTTCAACAATAATTGTGTCTTCAAGTCCGATTGTTGTAACCAGTTTTGATGAGGCATAAACAAAAGAGTTTTTGGAATTTTTGTCCAGAACATGTCCTACAAAAACGTTTCCGTTCTTATCTTTTTCGCTTACATCATATATTGATTGCCAGGAGCCTAAATCTTTCCAATCGCTTTCTAATTTTACAAGCGCAATGTTATCTGATTTTTCCATAATGGCATAATCAAATGAAATATTAGGCATTTTATCAAAATTAATAAAAGGAATTTCATCAGATTTTGAAAAATCGAATTCTTTTGCAATTTCAGATATTTCAGGGGCATGTTTTGCTGTTTCATTAAATAACGTAGAAGCTTTAAACATGAAAATACCGCTGTTCCAGAAATATGTTTTTGCTTTTATAAATTCGTTTGCTGTGTCAACATCAGGTTTTTCGACAAATTCTTTTACCTTAAAACCGTCATCGATTTTTTCTGATGTATTAATATAACCGTAACCTGTTTCAGGATAAGAAGGTTCAATACCGAAAGTTACGATGTAGCCTTGTTCTGCAAACTTTTCGCTTTTTTTGACGGTAGATATAAATTTTTCGGTATCTTCAATCAAAAGGTCAGACGGAACTGCTATAATAACAGGGTCTTTTTCATATTTTTGTGTAATATATTTTGCTGCTAAAACTATTGCAGGTGCTGTGTTTTTTGAAACTGGTTCGGATAAAATTACAGGAGATGCTCCAAGTTCTTCAAGCTGAATTTTTACATTTGAGGAATGTTTTGTATTTGTCATATTAATAATTTCTGACGTACAGCCTTTCAGTCTTTCAAATGTGTATTGTAAAAGACTTTTATCAGAATTCAAATGATGCAATTGTTTTGGATATAATTCTCTTGAAAGCGGCCATAATCTGCTGCCTGAACCTCCGGCTAATATAATTCCGTACATTAATCCTCCTGTTTTTTATGATTTTATCATAAAAGTTTTGAAATTTCCCTTAATGTTAAAATCATGTTTAGTTTTGATAAATATAGGTTTATCAGTATTTAAAATACATTTTTCATATTCATTTTCACAGACTATAAAATCTATGTCATCATTATTTATATAATTTTCTGACAAGTTGTCAGTGATTATTCCGATAATAGAATTTTCATGAATAATTTCTTTTGCATCTTTTACAGTGATATCATCCTTGCTTAAAATTATACCGCTGCTTTCTGTTATAAATGCTATGTCTGCTCTTGAACTGATTAAAAACAGAGAATTAAATTCGCTGCATAAAAATTTTATTTTGCTGCACAGTTCAATATACTTTTTGTCAGTGATGTCTTTCTTAACAAAACTTATAATGCATTCATTTTCACTTAAGATATTTGCAATGCAGTCTAAAAATTCATCGTCATTTTCAAACCCGATATTATCAACAAATACGCAAAGACTTTTATTTTTGAAAATTAAATTTTTATATTTTTCTTTGAAATTTTCCATAGATGAATTTATTATATTATAAATTTCTTGAATAATGAATATATTTTTGATATGATGGTGTTGTAATGTTTGAGTGGGATTTAAGAAACAAAGTAATAGCTGGCTCAATTGCTGCAATAATACTGCTTTCTGTCGGATTATATTTTGGGAAGATTTATCAGTCCCCGGCAAAGACTGATAAAATATATTCCGAAGCCTTGACAGATTTCAAGAATGGTAAATACCAAAATGCGTATTATTTATTTTCACGCATTACGTTGTTTTCCAATCTGAAACCTATTGCGATTTATCATCAGGCTGAGTGTGCAAAAATGCTTAATGATGACAAGTCTGAATTAAAACAATATCAGTTCTTGTTTAATAATTATCCTAAGCATAAATTGAGCATTCGTTCCAAATACCTTGCGGGTCAGAAGCTTTTAAACGAAAAACCGCAACTGGCAAAAAAATATTTTGAAAGCATAATTCATAATGCACCTGATACTGATTATGCCATAGCCTCCGAATATTATCTCGGGGTAATTATGCTTGATAAATACAAGGAGGATAAAATTATTCCTCCGTCTGTTGTTACCGATGCTGAAAATTGTTTCCGCCATTATTTAAAAAAAGCTCCTTCTGGAAAACATGCTCTCAACGCTGTTAATATTTGGCTTGCATTAAATGATAATATTACTAGTGATGATTATATTTTACTTGCAAAATCGTGTTATTTGTTCGGCGAATATGTAAAAGCCCGTGAATTGCTCCATAAAGCTAATGTTAATGAGGCATGGGCGCTTGATGTTAAAAATTCTTATGCACTTGACAATACCCCTCGAGCAAAGTTCTTAACTGAAAACGGGCTGCAAAAATACGCGCAATATGCTGATGAAAATGATATAATTGATGCCATTGATATTTATACAAAATTATCATCATCAAAAACTCAGGCTGTTGACAGACTTTTAAGTATTGCATCAGGCAAAGGCAGAGATTATCTGTTAAGCTTAAAATGCCAAAACGTTGCACAAAAAGACAAAGCAATGTGTTACAGTCATTTATATTTAAAATATCCCGACGGAAGATTTTCTGCTGATGCTCTTGCAAATATTTTCTTTGCAAAAATAAAAGCTCATGATTATGAGAACGCCAAAAAAATAGGCAGAGATCATTTAAATAAGTTCCCTGATGCAAATTCTGCCCCTATGGTTATGTATTGGATGGGGAAAATTTGTGAAAGAACAAACAGTTATGATGAATATATGGGATATTATAAAAGTGTAATTACTAATTTCCCTGATTCATATTATGCATACAGAGCTTATCTTAAATTAAACCGATTAACGGGTCCGCTGATTACAAGCTATATCAATCCTCAACCTGTTGTTTATCCGTATAAATATACTAAAAATAATATAATTGTTAAGCTTGTAGATTTGCAGGATTACGATATCATAAGCGAACTCGGCAACGATGAATTTATCAAAAGCTGGGTGTTGTATAAAAAAGGTGATTATTCGCATTCAATGCTGGTTGCAAGAGATGCAATGGATAAGATTACGCAAAAACCCGACAAATACGACCTTAGGTGGAGGTTGGTTTATCCTGTAATTTTTTATGACGATGTGAAAAAATATTCAGGACAAACCGGAAATAACCCTCCTCTTATGCTTGCATTGATAAGAGAAGAAAGCTATTTTGACCCTTTGGCTCAAAGTATTGTGGGAGCAAGCGGTCTTATGCAGCTTATGCCTGCAACAGCAAATGAAATTAATTCTAAATTCGGTTTGGGTATGAACTCTTATGATTCTCTGTTTAACCCTTATATGAATATTAAATTAGGCAATTACTATTATGAATTTTTAAGAAAAAACCTTGAAGGTTATGATGTTTCTTCTGTTGCAGCATATAATGGAGGAATAGGTTCTATTCAAAAATGGAAAACATCACTTCACTATAATGATACTGACGAATTTGTAGAACAAATACCTTACCCCGAAACAAAAAACTATGTTAAAAAAGTGTTTAGAAGTTACTGGAATTATATAAGAATATATAACGGAAACAATTAAAATCACGATTGTAACAAAATGTAAAGATGAGTTCGGAATTGCCCTAAACTCGCTTATACTCTCTCATAGGATAGGATAGGATAGGATGGGAAGGGCTAATAGCAATCTTTTTCGGCTTCTTGGTTTTAAAGGTATATAAGATGTATATACTTTTAAAAACGTGATAAAACACGAAAGGAGCAATTATGAGCGTAGACAATGTGCAAGGTGGAGACAAAACAGTAACTTATATTAAAGGTAAACCTGTTTTAGTCGAAAAAAAGACTTCGGAAAAAACAACCGGCTCAATTATGGTATCAGATGAAACAACCGTAACTTCATCTTCAAAAACTAATCCTAATCAAGTTGTTATTTTCCCTAAACAAGAAAAAGCTGTTAAAGAAAATGGTGAAATTGTATTTTCAAAAGACATGACAGATGAGCAGATTGAAAATTTGCAAAAATTAAAGGATGCTCAAGAATTTATGAAAACTGATGAGGGCAAAAAACTTGCAGAAAGCATGCTTAATCAGCAAATGGATATTTCTAAAGGTCAAAGAAAATGGCTGAAAAAGCAGGGAATTGATGCAGATGCATTTGTGCAGGAATGGAATCGTCAAAATCCTGATAGTACAAACAATAAAAAGTTTACAAAAGAAAAAGCTGAAGATGCCAGAGATGAAATGGCAGCTTATGCAAAAGGTTTTTTGGGCAAACAAGAGATGAAAGCCAATAAACCTGAACAGGAAGAACAAAAAGGTTTAAAGGGACTGTTCAAAAAGAAAGAAAAAGAAGTAGTTAAAAAAGATACGACTTTTTCTGACAGAGGCATGAAAATTAAGCATCACTCATCAACTGATGCTGCAAGAGAAGATTTGATTGCGCATGACGTTACTGATGAAATTGCACGCGACGGCAGTGACTTTTTAAATGCGTTTAACAAAAACGCAGACGGTAAAAGACGTGCTAAGTTTACTGAAATTGACAATAACGGAAATGATGTAACATACAAAGTTCGATACAACAAAGACGGTTCAGTCAAAAAAGTTATCGTAAAAAGTGATGAAACCGGAAAATTAAGTATTAAACGCGAAAAAGACGGTGATATTACGGTTAAAGGTGATTTACAGGCAAATTACGCAATAGAAGACGGACAAACCATAGAAACAATTAATGAGAAAAATGTTCAGAAATTTGAAGAAGTAAAAACAATTACAAATGATAACACTTACCTTCAAAAAGATAAACTAATAATTAAAGAACGCGAAAACTGTCCTGATCCTTATGTCCCTGATATTTCATATGAAAAATTACGCGGGGAAATGATTAGCGATTTACCTGCGCGTGATAAAGTTTATAACGGTTCCGACGGTAAAAAACATACTGCAGTTTCAGGTGATACTATTAGAGAAATTGCTGAAGAAAAAGGAGTTGCATATCTTGTAAAAGGCTACTGCGGAAACCCTGCCACTGCAAAATATGAAGCATCAACCGAAGCTTTTCACGGTAATTTAAACCAGCAGAATGCAAAATTCATGACAGGATGCTTTATCCATGCCAATTTAACAACAACTAAAAACGGACCGGCAGGACGTGAGATTAATGAAAGAACTCCTGATTATGAAAAATTAAATGATTTAATCAATGCCGCATACTCCAGAGATCAAGAGGTAATCCGCATTGCAGGTCCTGATTCGAAAAATCAAATTCTGGCATTTATTAAGTTAGAAATTGACGAACATAATAAAAACTGCAAGGGAGGTCATGCACCTAATTCTAACAATACTCCGCTTGACATGTCTAAATTCCCCGAATGGTTCCAAAAGCTTCCAAATGCAGTACAACAGCAAGTT
>ERZ1673738.1957-NODE-1957-length-28607-cov-5.167659_pt1 | contig 28607 bp, 19 predicted proteins | sample MGYA00580198_ERZ1673738 | MGnify/ENA primary metagenome ERZ1673738 (study PRJEB41218, sample SAMN15661784) | gut metagenome | host: Homo sapiens | place: Canada: London | collected 2015-08-20/2019-03-30 | study: EMG produced TPA metagenomics assembly of...
GATCGCCTTCATCAAGCAGGGCCTGCAGGATCTGTGCGTTTCGCGCACAAGCTTTACCTGGGGCATCCCCGTCGACTTTGACCCGAAGCACGTTGTGTACGTGTGGGTCGACGCGCTGACGAACTACATCACCGCCATGGGCTACGGCTCCGACGATGATTCCGATTACAAAAAGTACTGGCCCGCCGACGTGCACTTTGTCGGCAAGGAGATCGTGCGCTTCCACACGATTATCTGGCCCGCCATGCTGATGGCGCTCGACCTCCCGCTGCCGAAGCAGGTTTACGGCCACGGCTGGCTGCTCTTCGGCGACGGCACGAAGATGAGCAAATCGAAGGGCAACGTTGTCGACCCGAACATTCTCTGCGAGCGGTACGGTGTGGACGCGATCCGCTACTTCCTGCTGCGCGAGATCCCGTTCGGCGCGGACGGCGTGTTCACCAACGAGGCTCTGATCGCCCGCATCAATTCCGATCTGGCGAACGATCTCGGCAACCTGGTTTCCCGCACGACGGCCATGGTGCAGAAGTATTTCGGCGGGCAGATCCCGGCTGAGCGCGAGAGCGAGCCGGTGGACGACGAGCTGATCGCGATGGCCTCCTCTCTGCGCGAGAAGTGCGACAAGGCGATCGAGGGCTATCAGTTCTCGGCCGCGCTGACGGAAATCTGGAAGCTTGTCGCCCGCAGCAACAAGTATATTGACGAGACGATGCCCTGGGCGCTCGGCAAGGACGAGGCAAAGCGTGCCCGCCTCGCGGCCGTGATGTACAACCTCTGCGAGTCGCTGCGCATCATTTCGATCCTCATTGCCCCCTTCATGCCTGAGACGAGCCCCCGCATCCAGAAGCAGCTCGGCGTTTCCGGCGACGCGGTGACGTATGAGTCCGCCGCCGTCTGGGGCGCGACGCCTGCCGGAACGGTCGTGGAGAAGGGCGAGACGCTCTTCCCGCGCATCGATGTGGACAAGGAGATTGAGGCTCTGAACACCCTCATCCCGAACCCCATGGAGCAGAAGGCGGAGGAGAAGAAGGAGAAAAAGGAGATTCCCGGCCTCGCGCAGATCGGCATTGAAGATTTCGCGAAGGTGGAGCTGCGCGCCGCGAAGGTTGTGGCCTGCGAGCCTGTCAAGAAGGCGAAGAAGCTTTTGAAGCTCACGCTGGACGACGGCGCGGGCGAGCGCACCGTGGCTTCCGGTATCGCCAAGTGGTACAAGCCCGAGGATCTCATCGGAAAGACGGTTGTGCTCGTTGCGAACCTCAAGCCCGCCACGCTCTGCGGGGTGGAGAGCCAGGGCATGATTCTGGCCGCCGACGCGGGCGAGGACGACGTGCGGGTTCTCTTCCTGGAGGGAGTCCCGGCGGGTTCGTCCATCCACTGATTCACAAAGAACCGAACGCGGGGGACAGCCGCGCCGCTTACCCTCAGAAAGGGCGCGGCGGGCGGTCCCCCGCTTTTTTTGACGGAGCCGGAGACCGGCCCGATGAAAGGAGAAGCTCATGCAGATTTTTGATTCCCACGCGCATTACGATGCGAACGCTTTCCGTGAAAACCGCGAGGAGCTGCTTGCCGCCCTGCCGGAGAAGGGCGTGTGCGCCGTCGTCAATTGCGGTTCGAGCCTGGAGGGCAGCTATGAGAGCGTCGCCCTTGCGGAGCGCTGGCCCTACGTGTATGCCGCCGTCGGCGTGCATCCCGGCGATCTCCTCGACGCGCCCGCCGATTGGCTGCAGCAGGTGGAAGCCCTGCTGGCCCGCCCGAAGGTGGTGGCCGTGGGGGAGATTGGCCTGGACTACTACTGGAAGGAGAACGCCTCCCGCGAAGCGCAGCACGAAGCCTTCGCGGCGCAGATGGAACTGGCCGCGGCGCACAATCTGCCGGTCGTCATCCACGACCGTGAGGCGCACGGCGATACGATGGAGCTTTTGCGCCGCTACCGCCCGCGCGGCGTGCTGCACTGCTTCTCCGGCAGCGTGGAAATGCTGCGCGAGGTTCTTGATCTCGGTCTGTACGTCGGCCTCGGCGGATCGGTGACGTTCAAAAACGCCCGTGTTCCCGTGGAGGTAGCCCGCGAGGTGCCGCTTGACCGCCTGCTCACGGAGACGGACTGCCCGTATCTGGCCCCCGTTCCTTTCCGCGGCAAGCGCTGCGACTCCACCATGATTGCCTACACCGCCGCAAAAATTGCCGAGGTGCGCGGCATCACCGCCGCCGAGGTGCTTGAGGCCGGCCGCCGCAACGCCTGCGCGCTGTTCGGTATTTCTTTGTAACCCCTTCATTGGACGGACGGGCGGGCGGGAAACCCGCGTTTGGCCCGGGCGGGAAACCCGCGTTCGGCCCGGCGTGGAGCAGAGCGGAAGGAGCTGCCTGTGCAGGCCGGGACGGTCTGAACAGGCTCCCGGCGGGAAGCAATGTTTAGTCCTGGGGGAAAACCGCGTCTGGCCCGGCGTGGAGTTGGAGTGAAAGGGGCCGTCTGCGCGGGCCGGGACGGTCTGAACAGGCTCCCGGCGGGAAGCATGTTTGATCCTGGGGGGGAACCTGCGTCTGGCCCGGCGTGGAGCGAAGTGAAAGGGGCCGTCTGCGCGGGCCGAGACGGTCTGAACAGGCTTCCGAATAAAGAAATTGGCATACTGATATTCAGATTGTTAAGAAAGTGTAAATATTAGCACTCTCCTATTGACAGTGCTAAAAACAGCGCTATAATATAAGTGTACCTTAAAGAAAGGGAAAGAAAAACAGAAGTCGAAGGGCTTTGGGGTTTCTCCTTTCGAAGAGGACAAAAATCACAATCGCCCGTGTCGCACCTGACCGGGCAAGGCAACGGCGCTCGCGCGCGAGGAATGTTCTTCCCACACCACGAGTCCTGTTATCAATGAATTGGAGGAATGACTTATGTTGCCTGCTGTTTTTGGTGAAAATCTGTTTGACGATTTCTTTGACGATGCTTTTCTTGCCCCTGTGTTCCACACGCGCAACCCGCTCTACGGCAAGAACGCCGCGCATATCATGAAGACCGATATCCGTGAGAAGGACGGCTCCTATGAGCTTGACGTTGACCTGCCGGGCTTTAAGAAGGACGAGGTCCAGCTGAACCTGGAAAACGGTTATCTGACCATCTCGGCTGAGAAGAGCCTCAACCGCGACGAGAAGGAGGAGGGCAAGGAAAAGGACGAAGGCCGCTATCTGCGCCGCGAGCGCTATGCCGGCCGCTGCAGCCGCAGCTTCTACGTCGGCGACGCTCTGCAGCCGTCCGATATCTCCGCTTCCTTTGAGGACGGCATCCTGCGCATCTCGATGCCTAAGGCCGCTCCGAAGCAGCTTCCCGCCAAAACCACAGTTGAAATCAAATAAGCGGGAAACCCAGCGGGAAACCCGGCGGGAAACCCGCGTTCGGCCCGGCGTACAGCTGGGCGAAGGGAGCAAGCCGGACAGGCCGGGACGGTCTGAACAGGCTCCCGGCGGGAAACCCGCGTTCGGCCCGGCGTACGGCTGAGCGAAGGGAGCAAGCTGGACAGGCCGGGACGGTCTGAACAGGCTCCCGCTGACAGAGAGTTGATGGAAATAAAACAAGGCGCTTCCACCCGAAAGGATGGGAGCGCCTTGTTTTATGTTACGTACCAAACCCTCCCGGAGGGCCTGCGGCCAAACGGAAGCGGTCTGCTCGCGGATCGGTCTGCACGGTTTCTTTTTTCCGTCGTTTACAGCAGCTGGATCGTTCCGTTTTCGTCCGAAACAGGCAGGAACACAGGACGCTCCTTCGGATTCTCGTTCGGAGTATGCAGCACAAGGCGGAGCGCGCTGTCGAAGCCGCGGAAGATCATGCCGTGACCGCCGTCCTTGCCGAAGATCGGCTCCGCGGACGGCGTCCAGTTCCCGGAAATGTCGTCGTTGTCGGAGAAAGCCGCGCCCTGCGCATATCCTTCGGGGCCGTGAGTGGACCAGAGCATGAGCAGGCGGCCGTTCGGGCAGCGGTGCATCCACGGGCCGTCGGTGATGTAGCAGTCGCCGTTTTCTCCGCCGCCCTTCGACCATGCGGCGTCGGAGGCGTGGAACAGGACGCGCGGTTCGCCCGCCGCGGCTTTGAGATCGTCCGTGAGCGGCATGGCGCACATTTCGCCGTCCTTGACCTGCAGCCATTCATGGCAGAAGACCAGCCACGGCTTGCCGTCCTTCGCAACATACAGCGTTCCGTCAAGGCATTCCCAGTCCGCCGGGGTTACGGGGCCGTCCGAGATCGGCACAAACGGACCCTCGGGCTTTTCCGCGCGGAGAATCTGCGTGCCGCGGCGGCGTGTCTCGGAATGGAAGGACGCGAAGAGATAGAACGCGCCGTTGTAGACGCGCACCTCGGGAGCCCAGTACTCGCGGTCGGCCCAGAAGCTGCCGTCGTTGTGGAAAATTTCAATGGGGCCGTCCCAGTGCTCCAGATCGGTCCCGACGTACACGTCAAAGCCGTCGGCCAGCCCCCAGCACGTCTCGCCCCGGGTACCGTACAGGTAGTATTTGCCGTCCCACGGCAAAATAAAGGGGTCGCGGACATTGATTTCATTGGTCTTCATGCGGATTTCCTCCCAAATGCTCTTGCGATTTTCCGGAACGGCCGCCGCGCTGTTTCCGGCTTTACAGCGACAGCCGCGCAATGACCTCGTGCAGCTGGTCGGCAGAGGCCATCAGGGCGGCGTGCTCCTCGGAGCTCAGCGGAATCTCCAGCACCTTCTCCACGCCCGCGTGACCGACGACCGTCGGCAGGCTCAGCGCGAGATTCTGGAGGCCGTACTCCCCGCGCGGCAGCACGGAGATCGGCAGCACCGCGTGCTCGTCGCGCAGAATGCTCTCGGAAATGCGGGCGACGGCCATCGCAATACCGTAATACGTCGCACCCTTTCGCTCAATGATCTCGTAGGCGCTGCCCCGGACGGCTTCATAGATGCGCTGCATGGAGTTCTCGTGATCGAAATGGCCGCGCAGCTCGCAGAAGTGATTGAGATCAATTCCCGAGACGTTTGCGCCGCTCCACACGGCCAGCTCGCTGTCTCCGTGCTCGCCGATGATGACGGCATGAATGCTGCGCGGATCCACATCGAGGTGGCGGCCCAGCTCATATTTGAGACGGGCGGTGTCAAGAACGGTGCCGGAGCCGATCACGCGCTCGGCGGGGAAGCCGGAGATACGCTGTGCGGCGTAGGTCAGTACATCCACGGGATTCGAGACGATCATGAGAATACCGGCGAAGCCGGAGGCGGTGAGGTTCGGCAGAATGCTTTTGAGGATCGCGACATTTTTATCGATGAGATCGAGCCGCGTCTCGCCCGGCTTCTGATTTGCTCCCGCGGTGACAATGACGAGGGCGCAGTCGGCAGTATCCCGGTAGTCGCCCGCGTAGATGTCCATAGAGGCGGTGTAGGGCAGGCCGTGGCTGAGATCCATGGCCTCGCCCTCAGCCTTTTTGTGGTTGGCGTCGATGAGGACAAGCTCGGAGAAAAGGCCTCGCTGCATCAGGCTGAAGGCAATGGACGCGCCGACGAAGCCGCAGCCGACAATGGCGGCTTTGCGTTGATTGATCATGGGGAATCCCTCCTTTTTTCAAATTAAAAAACTGATTCGTTTTGAAAGCGGCGGAATCGCTCCGCCGGAAAGTACAGAAGAATGCGGGAGGCACTCCCCCGGACGGGGCACAATCGTCCGGTCGACCTCCTTTTTTCGCTGTGCGGGAAAACGCTACAGCAGCAGGTTCGTCAGCTCCCGCAGCGAGCGGATTTCCCATTTCGGCGCGGGAGAGGGCACGGGACGGCCCGACGGATTGAACCAGCAGGTGTCGAGCCCAAAGCCCTGGCCTCCGGCAATGTCTGAGGTGGGCGAGTCGCCGATGATGAGCGTCCGCTCACGGGAAAAGCCCTCGATGGCGGCGGCGGTCAGCTCAAAAAACGCACGGCGCGGCTTCTGCACGCCCATTTCCTCCGAAATGAAGAGCGCCTCAAAGCACGGTTCCAGACCGGACTCGCGCAGGCGGCGGCGCTGCACGTGCGAAACCCCGTTGGTTACCACGGCCATCCGGTATTCGCGGGAAAGGGCGAGGCAGACCTCTTCGGCTCCGTCAATCGTGAAGTGCTCGGCGGACAGCGCGTCAAGGTATTCACGGTTGAATGCCGCGCCGTCGCCGTCGATTCCCAGCTCGCGGAACAGCTCCTGAAACCGCGTCATATGGATGACGGGCTTGAGAATCTTGTCCTGCTCATAGTCTCGCCAAAGCTTGGAATTGATCGCGCGGTAGCGCTGCAGGATCTCCTCGCTGTATGGGTAGCCGTGGCGGGCAAACACCTTTTCCATCGCCGTATGCTCCGAGCGGTCAAAATCAAGCAGCGTGCCGTCCGCGTCGAACAGCAAAACGTCATACTTCCGGTCCATCGCGTCTTCCTCTTTTCTCTCTCCGGTTCCAAAGGTTCCGCCCGTTGTGCGCCGCCCGGCGCCTTTTGCCGGGGCGGGGCATCCTCACGGATTCCGGGCTTTGTCTCAGGGATTACATGTTTTTATATTTTCTGACCTTGCGGAGCTTCTTTTTCTTCCGGTTATAAATGAGCGCGAGAATAATATAAATGACAACCAGGAAAAGAATCACGCCCACGATGGCCAGAAACCATGTGGAGGTGACAATATCCTTTACAGTGCTTGCGCTTTTGAGCAGTTCGCTTCGCTCTACGCTCTCTCCCGCGACCAGGTTGATGGTGGCAAGCGTTTGATCGGCGTAACTGTAAGTGACCGTGCCGATCACGTCTCCCTTTTTCACGGGAGCCTCGATGTAATCGGGAATGTTCGGCGTGGCCAGAATACTGCTCGAGGAGATATCGTCCGGCAAAATGGTGGTAAAGCTCTCCTGCGGGACAAGAAGAAGCGTGTCCTTGTTCCAGGCAAAGCGGAGTTCGATCTCCGTTACGGCGTCCTCCGTGTCGGCAAGCGTGCGGAAGCCCAGATTGCCGAAGGCCCATTCATACAGATTGATGGAGTCGGTGCATTCCCCGTGCTCGGAGATGCGGTTTCCGCTTTCATCGACGCTCGGCGCGCCGAGCGCCACGCACAGGTAGCTCATGCCGTTCTTGGTTGCAGTGGAAACGAGGCAGTAGCCCGCCTGGTCGTGCGAGCCCGTTTTAATGCCCTGCGCATACTGATAATAATACTGCGGATCCAGGTTTTTGTGGATGAGGCGGTTGGTCGTCACAAGCAGACGCTTTTCCTCGGCGTCGGGGCCGCCGTAAGGCTTATAGTATATGTTTGTTGTGTTGGTGATATCCATGAAATCGGGCAGCATCATGGCGTACTGCGTGATAATGGCGAGATCACGCGCCGTCGTGTAGTGCTCGTCGTCATGCAGTCCGTGAGGATTCATGAAGTGCGTGTTGGTGCAGCCGAGTTCCGCGGCTTTTTCGTTCATCATATCGACGAATTTCTGCACGTCGCCGCCGCCCACAAAATCGGCAAGAGCGAGAGCCGCGTCGTTGCCGGAGGGAATCATCATGCAGCAGAGCAGCTGCTTGACGGTCAGAACGTCGCCTACCTCGATACCGGACAGCGAGCTTCCCGTACCGAGCAGCTCGTCCCGGATTTTCTCGGAAATCGTCACCGTGGTGTTGTCCGGATCCTCGACGTTCTCGTAAACCACGATGTAGGTCATGATTTTAGTGGTCGAAGCGGGCTCGCGGCGCTTGTCCGCGTTTTTCTCATAGACCACAGTGCCGGTATCCAGGTTGACCAGCTGGAGCGCGTCGCATGCCGTGTCAAAGTCGATTTGGAATGAGGCGGCGAAGGCTCCCTGCGGCAGCAGCAGCCAAACCGTCAGCACAACGGACAGAAAGCAGACGAGCTTTTTTTTCATGGAACTTTATCCTCCAATATGATATAATAATCGCAGTTCCCCCAAAAACCGGGGGATTTTTCACACATCCGAATCTCGGCAGCACGGTGCCGGGGCTGCAGGCATACAGGCTTCAGCGTACGGCGCAGGAAGCAAATTCCTGCGCTGCCGTTTTTCCGCAAGGCCGCAGCGCGGGCTTCCCGGCAAGCGGAGCCCTGCGAGGCGCAGCCGGAGCAGGGAGCGCGGTGAATTGCAGTAAGCCCGGCGGCGGGACGCCGCCTGCGCGAATCGCCCGCCGCAGGCGCGTGGGAGCGGGTAAGTTAAGTATAACAAGAGAAGCGGGATTCTGTAAACCGTGAAATGAAAAGAATTTGTGAATCCGAAGGACAGAATTCGACGGAAAAACTGCTTTTCCACACGTTTCCACTGTGCAATGTGGAAAAGTCGGTGGAAAACGTGGAAAAGTCGTATATTCCATTTGATTTATAACGATTTGTATAGGTGCCGGACGCGGGAAAAGCGCCGCAGGGCAGGACAGGGAGGGACTTCCTTTGATTTATGTAACAGGAGACATTCATGGAGATAAGCGCCGGTTTGAGGACGCGAAGCGTTTGAAGGCAGGCGACACGCTGCTGGTCTGCGGAGATTTCGGCTTTTTGTGGGAAGGAAACACTGCGGAGGAAAGGCTGCTGAAAAAACTCGGGAAGAAAAAGTACAACATCGCGTTTGTAGACGGCGCGCATGAGAACTTTGAGCTTTTGAACCGCTGCGAGGAAGGGGAATGGAACGGAGGCCGTGTGCATTTGCTCGGCGGGAACGTGTATCATCTGATTCGCGGTGAAGTCTATACCATAGAAGGAAAGACCTTTTTTGCATTTGGCGGAGGAGAGACGCGGGACCGGCAGATTTATCAGGACGCCGGGAAATGGTGGCGCGAGGAATTCCCCACCATGGAGGAAATGAAAAACGGCGCGGCGCATCTGCAGGAGTGCGGAAAAAAGGTCGATTACATTGTAACCCACTGGCCCGCTCCCCGTATGGCCGGAAACCGGGGCGACCGCAACGCTCTCGACGCGTACTTCGATACGATTGCCCGCCAGGTGGAATATAAGCGCTGGTATTTCGGCTACCTGCACAGCGACAGAAAACGAACCGCCAAAAACTTCTCTGTTTTTCAGGAAATTCTCCCCATCGACTGACCCCGTCCTCCTCCGCGCCTGCGGCGGGCAATCCGCGCGCCTGCGGCGGGCAATTCGCGCAGGCAGCGTTCCGCTGCCGGTCTTGCTGCGATCCGTCGCGGCCCTGCTCCGGCTGTGCCTCGCAGGGCTCCGCTTGCCGGGAGGCCCGCGCTGCGGCCCCGGAGAGGGACGGGAGTGCAGGGACTTGCTCCCCCCCGGGGATCATTTTGAGATGCGCAGCATCAAATGATTTTATACAGAAAAGCAGAAAAACGAAAACCGGCCTTTCGGCCGGTTTTCGTTTTTTGGGGAGGAGTTGTATTGAAAAGGTGTGACAGCTCTCTGCCACAGATCGTATAAACTTTTTATCTCCGGAGGTCTTTCCCTCTCGGTCTGGTATTAGTATAATACGGTTTTTGACGTATGTCAACCGGTTAACACACCGTTTTCTGCAAAATCGATCAGTTGGATAAAACATAAAAAAACAGAAAAAGGTTTTTGGTAGAATTGACCAGAAATTATGGGGCGCATAGAAGAATCGCCGGACCCCGGTTTTGAAAAACGGAGGTTCGGCGATTCAAAAGTTCACGGGAGCAGGGAAAAACGCTGAATGGTGCTCGCTGGCGGGAATTTGGCTTTTTTATCCGATATTCGGCAGCGAATCAAATCCCGGCTGCAAATCCTCGTCCGTCGGGATGTAGTCGCTCATGGTATGCTCGAGGTAGGAGGTGTAGGCGGTCATATCGAAGTAGCCGGTACCGGTCAGGCCGAAGAGGATGACCTTCTTTTCGCCTGCTTCGCGGCAGCGGATGGCTTCGTCGATCGCGCCGCGGATGGCGTGCGAGCTCTCCGGAGCGGGGAGGATCGTCTCGAGACGGGCGAAGAGCGTCGCGGCCTCAAAGACCTTCGTCTGCTCCACGGAGCGGGCCTCGTCGAGGTAGCCGTCGTGGAAGAGCTTCGAGAGAATCGGGCTCATGCCATGGTAGCGCAGACCGCCGGCGTGGTTCGCGGACGGAATGAAGCCGCTGCCGAGCGTGTACATCCGCGCCAGCGGCGTGACCTTGCCGGTGTCGCAGAAATCGTAGGCATATTTGCCGCGCGTGAGAGAGGGACAGGAGGCGGGCTCCACCGCAATGAAGTGCGGATTCGCTTTGCCGAGCAGCTTATCCTGCATGAACGGGGCAATCAGGCCGCCGAGGTTCGATCCGCCGCCCGCGCATCCAATCACAATGTCCGGGTACTCGCCGATGATCTCCATCGCCGCCTTGCTCTCCAGGCCGATGATCGACTGGTGCAGCAGCACCTGGTTGAGCACGCTGCCGAGCACATAGCGGCATCCGGGGGTCGTCGTCGCTTTCTCGATGGCCTCCGAAATAGCGCAGCCGAGACTGCCGGTCGTGTCCGGATTCTCCGCAAGGATGGCGCGGCCGACACGCGTCGTATTGCTCGGGCTTGCCACCACATTCGCGCCAAAGGTCTGCATGACGGCCTTGCGGTACGGCTTCTGGTTGTACGAGCCCTTCACCATGAAAACGTCCAGATTCAGGCCAAAGTACGAGCATGCCTCCGAGAGCGCCGTGCCCCACTGGCCTGCGCCCGTCTCGGTCGTCAGGCTCGTCAGGCCCTGCTGCTTCGCGTAGTACGCCTGCGCGACGGCGGAGTTCAGCTTGTGGCTGCCGGAGGTGTTGCTGCCTTCAAATTTATAATAGATATGCGCCGGGGTGTCCAGGTACTTCTCAAGATTATACGCACGGCACAGCGGCGAGGGACGGTAAGCCTTGTACAGGTCGAGCACCGGCTCGGGAATATCGAAATAGCGCGTCGTGCAGTCCGTCTCCTGCTTCGCGAGCTCCTCGCAGAAGATGGGGTAGAGCTCTTCGGTCTTGATGGGCTGGAGCGTTGCCGGGTTGAGAAGCGGATCGGGCTGCTCCTTCATGTCGGCGCGCAGGTTGTACCACTGCTTCGGCATCTGGTCCTCGGTGAGAATCAGTCTGTGGGGAATCTTCGTCATGGAAATCGGCTCCTTTTCAAAATAAATTTTGATGGAGGTCTCCGGGCCGGGGAATAAAAAACGGCTCCTGTCCCTTCTCAGGGACAAGAGCCGGTAGACTCCTGCGGTACCACCCAGATTGCGGCATTGCCGCCACTTGCTCCGCACGCCATCACGCGCGCTTCCTTGGTAACGGGTGAAGTTCCCGTCGGCGGCTACTCAGGGACACACCCCGTTCGCCTCCGCCCTCGCGAGACCATTCCCCGTGCACTCCCTGCCGCATTTCCAGCATCGGCGGCTCTCTGTGAGGGCGTTTTCGCCCGGGTACTCCCCTCGCTCATCGGTTTGTCGAGTTTTCTTTATTATACTGATAAAATTCTGTTTGTCAAGAGAATTTTGAGAAAATAGTGCAAAAAATTTGAGAAAGCAGTGTGGTGACGCTTTGCTGCAGGAAAGAGAAGAGGCGCGCGGTTGCCACCTCCCGCCGGGCCGTGCTATAATGACAGTCAGATAACGGCTTCGGCGCGGGACAAGCCGCCGGGGCCGGAAAATGCGACGAAACGCGGCGGAGGAACGCCTCTTTGCCGCCGGACAAAAACGGAGGACGATACGGATATGGCAAAGAAGCGGGACGCGGCAGCGCTCACCAAGAACGAGATCCGCGAGGCGGAGGTCACGGGCTATACGGCGGAGGGCGCGGGCGTGGTGCGCGTCGACGGAGTCCCTGTTTTTGTGCCGGGTGCGGCGCAGGGGGACAGGCTGCGCGTGCGGATTGTCAAGAGCCTGAAATCGTATGCCTTCGGACGCATCGAGGAGATCCTTTCGCCCTCGTCCGACCGTATTCCGGAGGACTGCCCCGTCGCGCGGCAGTGCGGCGGCTGTGTCTTCCGCCATATCTCCTATGAAGCGGAGCTGCGCGCGAAGGAGCAGCGCGTGCGCGACGCGCTCAGCCGCATCGGGGGCTTCTCCGAGCTGCCGGTGCTGCCGATCCTCGGCGCGGCGCAGCCGGACCGCTACCGCAATAAGGCCCAGTTCCCCATTGGTTCGGACGGCCGGGGAGGCCTCGTTTTCGGCTTTTACGCTCCCCACAGCCACCGCATCGTGGCGTGCGAAGACTGCCTGCTGCAGCCCGCGGAGTTTACCCGCGCGATGGAGGCCGTGCGCCGGTGGCAGGCGGAGACGGGCGAAACAGTGTACGACGAGGAAACAGGGCGCGGCGTTCTGCGTCATCTGTATCTGCGAAAAGGCTTTGCTTCCGGTCAGGTGATGGTCTGCATCGTGGCAAACGCCAAAGAGCTGCGCGGGGAGGAACGCCTCTGCGCCCTCCTGCGCGAGTCGGTGCCGGGCCTTTCCGGCGTATTGCTCAATGTGAACCGGGAAGATACCAACGTGGTGCTCGGAAGGAAAAACCGCGTGCTCTGGGGATCGGAGACGCTCACGGATACGCTCTGCGGCCTGCGCTTCTCGCTCTCGCCGCACTCGTTCTATCAGGTCAACCGCGACCAGGCCGAGCGGCTTTACGCCGTCGCCGCGGACGATGCCGCCCTCACGGGGGAGGAGACGCTCCTTGACCTCTACTGCGGCGCGGGCACCATCGGCCTCTCCATGGCGGCAAAGGCCAAACGTCTTATCGGCGTGGAGATTGTGGAGGACGCGGTCAAAAACGCGCGCGCGAACGCGGCGGCGAACGGCGTCAAAAACGCGGAGTTTTTCTGCGGCGACGCGGCCGAGGCGGCGGCTATGCTCCGCGGGCGCGGGGAAGCGCCGGACGTGGTCGTGCTCGACCCGCCGCGCAAGGGCTGCGGCGAGGAGCTTGTCTCCATCGTTGCGCAGATGGCCCCCTCCCGTGTCGTCTACGTTTCCTGTGACCCCGCCACCCTCGCCCGCGACCTGACCTGGTTCGCTGCGCGCGGGTATGCGCCGCAGAAGGCTCAGCCGGTGGATTTGTTCCCGAGGACGCACCATGTGGAGAACATCGTGCTGCTCGTCCGCCGGGAGTGAAAGATCAAGCGGGGAAAGCCGCTGCATTCCCCGGCCGCGAGCTTGCAAAGCAGTGTCAAATATTGTAACATAAGGAAAAAGCTCCCCTTTTTATACAGAATCACCCACGCACCCAAAAGAAAGAGCACGAGAAGCCGGCCGGGCAGGGCCTCGCGGCCGCGTCCGGGCCGGACGCACCGTAACAGGGAAGGGAGAACGCCGCCATGGAAACGAAAATGGATTATTCCCGCCTGCTCGCAGGCTATGAGAGCATAATCCTCGATTTTTCCGCCCTGTTTGCGCCGATGGACGACGATCTGGCGGAGGCACTGTCCGGCTGCGGCAGGCTTCTGGTCAGTTCCTCCTTTTCCTGCGCATGCGAGCAGGTGTTCCGGATTGCCCCCACCCGGACGCGGGAAACCTACCGCAAAAACCGGGAGCGGCTGGAAGGAAAGTTCGTTCCCTTCGAGGGAGAATTCCGCCGTGACGATACGCTCTCCCTCTTGTCTGGCCTCTCCCTGACAAGCGCTTCCACTCTCGTGGCGGAGGCCAACTATTCGCTCGAGGATCGCCTGGTGTACAGCGGCCTGCCGGTTGACGTCCTGAGCCTGTTCCGGGGAGGGAGGCTCATCCGGCACACGGAATTTCCCGGGGAACAGAAGACGCGCACCCTCGATACGTCCCGCACGCCGCTGCCGTTTTTCCGGGTTGGGGAAGGCTCCGTGCTGTACGCCGAAACGACGCCCGTCGAGCTGGGGAAAAGGCGCACCGGCGGCGCGGAGGCGGAGATCTACGAAGTGCAGGACAAGCCGCGCCTGCTCGCAAAGCTGTACACGGAGGACATCGAGGACAGCAAGAGCGTCCTGACCATGGAAAAGCTGCAGAACATTCTCTCCCTCGCCGACGTCAACCGGCGCTGGAGACTCCCGTGGCTCGCGCTGCCCGAAAACGTGCTTTACGCCGACAAAGAATGCCGCCGGCCGGTGGGCTACACCATGCGGCGGTTTGAGAACGCGTCGTTTCTCTCCGACAACCCGCTTTTCAACGGCGGCAGCATCGGACGAATTCTGGACGGAAATGAAACCGTCTGCGTGCGGGACGTGCTGAGCCTGTGTATCCGGCTGACGCGGCAGATTCTCTTTCTCACGCTCAACGACATTCATCTGTCGGACTACAATGACCGGAACTTTGCCCAGCCCTCGGGGCGGCAGACGTACCTGCTCATGGTGGATACGGACAGCTACTGCAGCGAGCGGTATCTGGGCGACTGCATCACCTACGCGGGCCGGTTCAGCCGCAGTTATGTGCCGGGCCGCCGTCCGGATATGCTCGATCTCTGCGATGAGTCGCTGTATTCCTTCGTGTTCACCCGTCTGGTGCTCGATTCGACCTTCGCCCCCATCCGCGGCGGGACCTTCCGCTTCTCCGAGGAAAAACTGGAAAGCATCCGGAACCCAAACCTGCTGGCCAAATGGGAATCCATTCCGCCGAACCTGCAGATTCTGTTCCGGAATGTCTTTGGGGGGAAGCAGCCTCCCTCACTCGAAACGCTGCTGTTTGAACTGGAGAAGGCGCGCAAAAACACCGCCTTTTCCAAGCGGACCTACCTGAGCTTTTACAGCGGCCTGCTGGAGCAGCTGCACGCCGCCGAAAAAACCGAAGCAGCGCCCGCCCCGGCGGAGCCTCCCGCCGTTTCCCCGGCCGGAGCATCCGCCGCAAACGCGCGCCAGGCGTCCTCCTCTTCCGGAACAGGAACTGCACCCAGGTCGTCCTCCTCTTCCGGAACGGGAACCGCGCCCGGGCCGTCCTCCTCTTCCGGAACGGGAACCGCGCCCAAGCCGTCCTCCTCTTCCGGAGCGGGAAGCACGCGCCGATCGCCCCCCGCACGGAGGAAAAAAACACGCAGAGGCCTCCGGAACTTCCTCGCGGCGGCTCTGCTGATCCTGATCGCAGTGGCCGGATACACCTGGTACGAGGGCCTCTGGAGCTGGGACGATCTGTTCCGGCCGCAGCTCACCCGGTATGAAGCCGACAACGGCTACTACCTGAGCGCCGCGGAGACGCTGGACGGCTACGCAGAATACTACTGGGATGTGGGCGACGTGTATAAGGGCGATTTCGAGGACGGCACGCGCACCGGAACCGGCACCTATACCTGGGCTTGCGGCGATGTCTATGAAGGCGACTTTGTCAACGGCGAGCGCACGGGAAGCGGCACATACACCTGGGCCAACGGCGACGTGTACGAGGGCGGCTTTACGGACGGCCAGCTCAACGGCGAAGGATCCATTGTCTGGGCGAGCGGCGCGCGCTACACCGGCTCCTGGGAAAACGGGATGATGGACGGCGAAGGCACCTACTACTTCCCGAACGGGCAAGGCTACACGCCGTCCGAGCCCTGGGAAAACGGGTCCTGTTTCGACGGGAACGAGGTCACTATCACCGTCGACGATGATTTTTATGCGCAAGGGTATTGGAAGTACAACGTTTTTTACGGCATCTACCGGGACGGCGAAGGGGAATACTCACTTCCCGCGAAATAAACCTGTTCCGCGGACGGAGCGGTCCGGAGAGCCCCGGCCGGGAATTTCCCGGCCAAAAAAGGAGGAAAGAATTGATGACGGCGGCATATCATGAAACAAGCATTCCCTATGTGAAGGAAAAGTACACGGTGCACAACGACATGACGCAGAACACATCCATGCGGCTTCCCGTCGTCCTGTGTCTCGACGTATCCCCGTCCATGAGCCTGCACAACCGCATTGAGGATCTCAACCGCGCCATTGAGACTTTTTACACGGAGCTGCACAACGAGCCGAAGGCTCTGGCCTCCGTGGAGGTGGCCGTGGTGACGTTCAGCTCCGGCCTGGAGCAAAACACCGGCTTTGAGCCGCTGGAATCCGTGCGGGGCATGCGCTTTTCCGCCGTAAAGCAGGGCGGCAGCAATCTGCCCCTTGCGGTTCTCACGTCCATCCAGAAAATCGAGGCGCGCATTGCCGAGGTCGAGGAGGGCGGCTTTGACTGCTATCTGCCGTTCCTCGTTCTGGTAACGGACGGCGATCCCGACCGCACGGCCAGCGAGGAGAGCCTGCGGGAGGCTGTAAAGGCCGTCCAGAGCCACTGTGTGGCGGCGCGCGGGGAAGGCCAGCATCTCATTGCGCCCTACGTCATCGGCGTGGGCGAGGAGGTACGCCGGGAATCCCTCGATCCCTTCGCGGAGCGGTTCACGGGCTCGGCCATTCTGATCAACGAGCGAAACGCCGACCGGCAGAGGACGCTCTTTCAGCAGATGTTCTCTCTCATCGGCGCGAGCGTCCGCAACAGCCTGCTCGGGGAAGGAGATCTCGGCAAGCTGTATGAGCGAATCCGCAAGGACACGATGCGGCAGGCGTCCGACCTGATTCACCGGGTGCGCGACGTACTGTAGGAGGAAACGGTATGACACCATGGCAGGTACACGTACAGCCCCCGCGCCAGGGGTCTTCGCATGCCAAGAGCGGCGTCCCCTGCCAGGACGCGGCATGGACGGAGAAAACGGAGTTTGCCGTCACGGCGGCTTTGTGCGACGGGCTCGGTTCTCTTGAATATTCGCAGATCGCCGCCCGCGCCGCCGCGTGCGCGGCGGCGCGCCTTGTCTCCTCCCGCATTTCGGAGATTCTCGCGGAGCGCGGCTGTCTGTTCCTGCGGGAACAGGAGCTGGAGGCTCTGCGCAGGGACGTGCTTGCCGGGGCCAGGGAAGCCGTCTCGGAGGAGGCGGAGCGTTTCGGCCTTTCCTCGTCGGAGATGGACTGCACTCTTCTGCTCGCCTGCCTGACGCTCGACGGCCAGTGGGTGCTGTTCGGCCAGCTGGGCGACGGGGCCGTCTGTGCCATTCAGAAAAACAGGGGCGTGCTGCTGCGGGCGCGCGAGAACCCGAACCGCGCCACGAGCAACGAAACCGCGACGGTCTGCTCCCCGGACGCGGAAAAGTGGTTCGGCCTGCAGCTGTTTCCGTTTAAAACGGCGGGCCGGCCGCTTGACGGCTTTCTCCTGACGACGGACGGCCTGCAGAATGAAATTTACTCCCGGGCGGGGAACGTGCTCCGCCGGGCGGAGTGGTACGCCAACGCCGTGTCGGCTCTCGGGACGGACGAATGCACCGAGGCCATTGCCGCGCGCTGGGATACCCTGGCCTCCGACGAGCGCTTCGGCTTTACCGACGACATGAGTCTTATCGCCGTGGTGCGCCGCGGCGTCGTGTTTGAACTGCCCGAGGACGTTAACTGGCTGTGCGCCTGCGGACGGCGCAACCGCCTGGAGAGCTCGCGCTGTGAGAGCTGCGGCAAGGATTTTCTGCGCGTCTACAAGGGCTTGAATTTCAAGGCTATGCCGGTCAGTAAGCGCGCCTTCTTCGCCCGCCTCAACGAGGACCCCGCGGAGGAGCTGCGCGTCCTGCTCGATCACAGCACCTACCCGCTCGAATTCACCCCCGACGTGTTCCCTGCTTCACGCCGGCCGGAACCGGACAGCCGCACTTCACAGGAGGCCTCCGGCGCTCCGGCGGCTCCTGCTCCGGCCTCCTCTCCGGAGGCCTCCCGCGTCCAGGCTGCACCCGCCGTGCACTCATTCGCCGCGCCTGCGCCCGCCTCTGCCGTCTCTTCGGAAGCGTCCCGTGCTTCGGGCGCGCCCGCTGCCCGCAATCCGGCTTCTTCTGTCCCTCCGGCTGTCTCTCCGGCGGCAGCTCCGTCATGGGCCGCCCCGGCGGAGAAAATCTTCCGTCCGCAGCCGGAAAACCCGGACAGCTTTTCCCGCGCTTCGGACGCGCCCGCTGCCCGCACCCCGGCTTCTTCTGGCCCTCCGGCTGTCTCTCCGGCGGCAGCTCCGTCATGGGCCGCCCCAGCGGAGAAGATCTTCCGCCCGCAGCCGGAAAACCCGGACAGCTTCTCCCGCGCTCCGGAGGCAGCCCGCGCCCCAATCCGGAAGAAAGGAGGCGGCCCAGCCGCTCCCTGTCCCTGGTGCGCGGGTGCTCCGTGCTGCCGGAACGCCGCGCCCCCGCCCGCGCCGTCGTTCGTGGAACGTCTCCGTGCCCGCATCCTCCGGCAGCGGGGACTTCTGCCGAAACGACCGTGCGGCTTGACGCCCGATCCCCTCTCCGGCGTCAAGCCGTGCGGGCGTACCGTCTCTCCCGCCTTCTGTGCGCAGCACTGCGGACGGACCGAGCCCTCCGGCGGCAAAGAGAAACAGGAGCCCGAACCCGCGGACGGCGAACCCCGGCACAGCGGCCTTTCCCGGGAGATGCGGCGTTTTTTAAACCGGCTTCTGCTTCTCTCCATCGCCGCCTGCACCGTCCTGCTTCTGATTCTCCTGCTCCGGCTTCTGTGGTTCCTGCCCGGCTGAGCCGGACATTCCCCGCAAAAACGGGCCGCTGCCAAACAGCCCCTTCCAAAACAACGCGCAAAAGCGACCCGCAAAGGGAGCCAGAACAGCTCCCTTTGCGGGTCGTTTCTCTTTGTTTTTCCGTTTTATTCGCCGTGCAGCTTTGTTTTGCAGCGGACTCCTGAGCCGCTGCGGCGGAAACGGCGGGCGTCAGTCCGAGGAGAACAGAATGCCGGGACCGTAGGGCGCGAGCGCCGTCATGATATAGTCGTTGGTGAGCACGTCGCTGTTTTCATAGGCAAACTGCCAGAGACGACGGCACAGCTCGCGAACGACGGGCTGCAGCTCCGGGTCGTTGATCCGGTTGACCATCTCGTTGGGATCGGCCTTGAGATCGTAAAGCTCGTCGTAGTCGAAACCGTTATAGACGTACTTCCAGCGGTCGGTGAACACAGCCCGCTGGATGCCGTACAGCTCGTTGCCGTTCGACTGGGTGAAGAGAGTGTCGCGCCACTGCTCCGGCGTTTCACCGCGCAGGAAGGGAACGAGGCTTCTTCCGGCCATGCGGCGGGAGACCGGCACGCCCGCAAGCTCGAGGAAGGTGGGCGCGTAGTCGGCCAGCGAGACCATGGCGTCCTCCACGCGGCCGTTCCCCTGCACGCCGCCGTAGCCCATGACGGAGCAGATGTGATACGCCTCGCGGAAGCACGGCAGGCCCTTGGCCCACAGGCGGTGCGCGCCGACGTAATCGCCGTGGTCGGAGACGTAGAGCACGACGGTGTTGTCGAGCAGTCCGCGCTCCTTGAGGATATCGAGCAGGCGGCCGAACTGCCAGTCCTCATAGCTGCAGAAGGCCAGATAGCGGCGGACGGATTCGCGGTGCTCCGCCTCGGTCAGCTGGGCGTAGCGGTCGCGGGTGCGGCGGTAGAGGGCGGGCTTGTCGTTCATATCGTCGGAGAAGCTCTCCGGCAGCTCGATCTCGTCCGGATCGTACAGGTCGAGGAAGCGCTGCGGCGGGATGTAGGGGTCATGCGGGCCGAGCGGGCCGACGAAAAGGAAGAAGGGCTGCTCCGTCCCCACCGTGCGCAGCGCCTCGCAGGCATGGTCGACCACGTCGTTGTCGTGAAACGGGTTTTCGCTCGTCCCGTACTGCACATACTGCGGATAGTACGGGCGCATCACCTGCGCCTCGCCGCGCACCTTTCCGTCACAGGAGCCGCACTGTCCCTTGTCATAAATCTCCCACTCGGACAAATCGGGCGTACGCGCGTACCGATGATACGAATGGGGATGGTAGACGTTTTCAAAGCCGCGGCTGTCGGGACCCTCCTCGGCGCTCACGTGCCACTTGCCGCTGAACAGCATCCGGTAGCCGCTGTCGCGCAGGTCCTCGGAGAAGAGGCGCACGCCGTCGTTGAGCCCGCGGGAGAGCGTGTTCGGCACGTCGACGTTATTCCATACGCCGTGCTCGCTCGGGTACAGGCCGCTGAAAAACGTCGCGCGGCTCGGGCAGCAGTGCGGCGAGGGGCAGTACGCCTGCCGGAACGCCACGCCGTGGGCGAAGAGGCGATCGAGGTTCGGCGTTTTCGCCAGATGGAACGGCGGCTGCGTGTCGCCGCGCTGGTGGTCGGTCATAAACACGAGAAAATTCGGTCGGTTCATTGTTGTACCTCCGCACTTTTTTTCGTTGGAAATTACCGCTTCTTCCATGATAGCACAAAGCGGGGCGATCCGGGAGGATTGCCCCGCTCCATTTTCACAAAACGGCCGTATATAGCCCTGCCGCGGGAGTGGGCCGTGCGTGCAGGCTCAGTCTGCCATGCGATCGACGATCGTCTGCACCGTCTGCTTATACGTTTCGAGGCCCAGCTTGTCGAGCTCGGCGAGATAGGTATCCCACTCGTTCTCGATGCCGCCCTTGGTCAGCCAGGTTACCTGCATCTTGTTGACATAATCCTTAATATCCTGGCCTTCCTGCAGGAAGTAATCGCTTTCCTCCTGATTCGGCAGCAGGAAGAGGTTTTCCTGCGTCTCATACGGCTCATAGTACTCTTCCGCGATGGAGAGCTTGTTGATATCCTCATCCATGACCTGGATGGTCTTGCCCCAATCGTCCGCCTTAATGACGCACGGCACATGGACGGGGCAGTTGCCATACCGGAATTCGCTGTAGGACATGCCTTCCGGTGTATCGACGTAATCCAGCATACCGCTCTCGGTACGCTCCAGCGTGACGCCTACCGGCCCAAGGAAGAGCTCGATGGAGGTCTCGGGATCAAAGTGCGCGTCGAGCCAGCGCATGATGGCCTCTTCCTTGCCCTTGGCCTTCGTCGTCATGACAAACTGCGTGCCGTTAACGTTGCCGTTGGAAACGCCGTTATAGGTCCAGACCTGATCGCCGTCCGGGCCGGCAAGGGGCGGAAGGATCACATAGTCGTCGAGACGATCGGCGGGGACCACGAAGGTCGAGTCAAAGGCCGTGAACGCGCCGAGGATCATTTCCTCGTTGTTGCCCTTGGCGTTCATGACGGAAGTGTCCTGCGTGGTAAATCCCTCGGCGTCCCACAGGCCCTCCTGTACCATTTTACTGTAGAAGGTGATGGCGTTCTTGTATTCCTCCGTCTCCGGCACATAGACAATCTCGCCCGTCTCACGGATCTTGATAAAATGCGGGGCGACGCCGCCGGCGGAATCCGTATAGCCAAACGCACCAAACAGAGCATGATACGAATATGCGTCGTCCGGAACGTTTACGTTGTAATGGAAGGTATAGGGGATCTCATCCTGTTTGCCGTTGCCGTTCGGATCCTGCTCCTTGAACGCCTTCATCACGTTGTAGAAATCGTCCGTCGTCTTCGGCATGTCGAGGCCCAGCTTGTCGAGCCATGTCTTGTTGATGTACATGAGCGGGCTCGTATACTGCACCTCGCGCTCCGCCGCACGGGCGATGCTGTAGATGCGGCCGTCCGTCTGGTTGACGCAGACCGCCTTATAGTGCGGCATATCCTCGAGCACCTGATTCAGGCGCGGAGCGTACTCGGGAATGAGATCCGTCAGATCCATGAACAGGCCGTCGTCAAGATAATTGTTAATATCATCCGCATTGACGGCGTTCATGTAGAACACGTCCGGCACCTCGCCGGAGGAAATCATGAGGTTCTTCTTGTCCGGCCATGTCGCATTGCTGTAGACCTGCCACTGCACGTCGACGTTGGCCTCCTCTTCCAGCTTCTGCATGATTTCCATGTCGTTCGGGTCGCCGTGCCATTCGTTCTGCAGGAAGGTGGCGCTGAACTGCACCGGCTCCCCGCCCGACTCGCCTCCCGCTTCGCCGGAGGCGGAACCGCCCTGCGAGGCGCCGCCGGAGGAAGCCGTTCCTCCGCTGCACGAGGCCAGTGAGAACAGCATACCGGCCGCCAGAAGCGCGCAAAGAATCTTTTTCATACAAATCCCTCTTTTCTCAAAAAAGTATGCCTGAATGTACGTCCCCCCGCAAGCGGAAGATAAGACAGCGATTTCTCTGTCCTGCCAACCGGACGAACAGACCGTATGCCCGGTCCGGCCAATCTTCGCCGGCGGAGGGAAGAATCCTCTCCGGAAAGTCGGGAGGACGGTTACCCTTTGACCGCGCCGATCATGACGCCCTTGACGAAATACTTCTGCACAAACGGATAGAAAATCAGCATCGGCACGCTCGAAACGACGACGCAGCCGTACTTGAGCAGGTCGACGAGCTCCTGTTTATCCGCGACGGTGGTAGCCTCGCCGGAATCCTGCAGGGCGTTCTGGCTGTCGATGAGGATGGTGCGCAGAATCAGCTGCAGCGGGAATTTTTCCTCGGTGCTCATGTAGATCAGAGCCTCGAAATAGCCGTTCCAGATTCTCGCCGCGTAGAACAGCGCCATGACGGCGACGATGGCCTTCGACAGCGGCAGCACGATGGAGAAGAAGAAGCGCAGGTAGCCGCAGCCGTCGAGGAAGGCGGCCTCCTTGAGATCCTCCGGGATGCTGCTGATGAAGAACGAGCGCGCGATAATCAGGTTGTATGTCGCGATGACGGTCGGCAGAATCAGCGACCACATGGAATCGAGCAGGCCCAGATCCTTGACGACGAAATACAGCGGGATGATGCCGCCGTAGAAATACATGGTGAACACCATCAGCTTCATGTAGACGCCGCCGAGCGGGAATTCTTTGCGAGACAGCGCGAACGCAAGCGGGATGGTAAAGATCAGGTTGCACGCGGTGCCGGCGAGGGTATAGACGATGGAGTTGAAATAGGAGGTCCAGATGGACGGATCCGCGAAGATTTTTTCATAACCCCGCAGCGTGATATCGGCCGGAAGCAAAAGCACACGGCCCTGGTACACGGCCTGCGGGCTGCTGAACGAGGCAATCAGGCTGAAATAAAGCGGATAGAGCACGACAAGGGTGACAATCGCAAGCAGGATCCCGTTGACGATCCCGAACACGCGGTCGCCGCCGGACATTCGTTTCGCGCGAAGCACGGCATATCCCCCCTTACCAAAGCGACGTGTCCGTCAGACGGCGGCTGAGCCGGTTGACAAACATCAGGATGATAAAATTGATGGCGGACTGGAAGAGCTCGACCGCGGTCGCGTAGCTGAAATCGCCTCCGAGCAGGCCGCGCTTGTAGGTGTAGGTCGAGAGCACCTCCGAAACGGAAAGGTTCATCGAGTTCTGCATCAGATACGATTTTTCAAAGCCGATGGTCAGAAGCTGGCCCGCGGTGAGGATCAGCATGGTGACGATGGTCGGCAGGATGCACGGCAGATCGATGTACCAGATTCTCTTGAGCCTGCCCGCTCCGTCCACGATGGCGGATTCGTGCAGCTCCGGGCTCACGCCCGCGAGGGCCGCGATGTAAACGACGGCCGACCAGCCGCAGTTCTGCCAGATATTCGAGAACACGTACATCGGAACGAACAGATCCGGGTCGCCCATAAAGAAGATGGCGTCGTGTCCCGTGGCCTTCACGGCAAGATTGACCACGCCGCTGAACGGCGAGAACATCGTGTACATCATGCCGACGAGGACGACCATGGAGATGAAGTAGGGCGCGTACGTCACGGTCTGCACAAACTTTTTGATCTTCTGGTTGCTCAGCTGATTGAGCATCAGCGCAAGCAGAATCGGGAACGGGAACCCGATGATCAGGTTGGTCACGTTGATCAGCAGCGTGTTGCGGATGATTTCCAGAAAGTCCGGAGAATTGAAGAAGCGCTGAAAGTTTTCCAGCCCGACCCATTCGCTCCCGGAGAAGCCGAGGTACGGCGAATAGTCGCGGAAGGCGATCTGGGAGCCGTAAATCGGATAATACTTGAAAATGGCGTAAAAGACAAGTCCCGGCAGAACGAACAGATAGAGCGCCTTCGTTCTCCAGAAGCGTTTTCCAAAGCTGCGCAGTCCCTTGTCTCCGACGGGGACGCGCCGCCCGGCTGCGGCTGCTTTCATAGGCGTTTCCTCCTTGCTGCGTGATCAGACGGCGGGGGGCGGCCCGCTTCCCAGGCGGTGCACGGCGGCAGAGCCGCGATCGGGCCGTTTTCCCTTTGGTCTGCCTTTATTATAAAAGTGCGGGAGGGATCTCAGGACTGCAAAATTTTAACCTTTCACCACAAATTTTTAGCATTTTATTATAAATTTCAGATTTCATTTGATATTCTTTGTGAAATATACTAGAATCAGCATGGGAAAGGGGAAAGGCCTATGAAGTGGCTCCATGAAAAAGTCAACCGCCTGGGCGTGCGGCTCTCCGCTCTGTTTCTGCTGGGGGGACTTGCGCCGACGCTGGTGCTCGCGCTGTTTCTCTACGACAGCGTGCACAGCTCCCTGCGGGACAAGGAGATTCTGCACATGCAGGACAACGTCAGCGTCGTCAATACCATGATCGAAAACACGGTAACGAACATCGAGCGCAGCATGACGGCCGTGCTGCAGTTTGACGAGGTGAGGGAAGCCCTCGTCCATGGCTCCCCGCTGGTGAGCAGCGAGGGCTTCTACGTCTGGAAAACGGTGGAGGAAATTCTGCAGACGCAGTATCCCGACACCCAGACAGGCTACTCCTTCACCCTGATCGGGACGAGCGACATCGTCTACACGAACGGTTCCTTCCTCAACTGGGGAGAAGAGTTCGACGGGGAGCTGGCGCGCAAAATCCGCGCCTATGAGGACGGGATGCTGCTGCTGCCGCGCGATCTGTACACGACGGGCGACCCGCGCAACGACACCGTCACCTTCGGACGCCGCGTCGTCTCGGGCGGGGAGGTCACGGGAGTCATTCTGGTGGACATCGACGTGGCGGAGTTTGACGCCATCTTTTCCTCGTTCACCGATTCGCAGAACATCGTGTGCATCGTCAACAGCCTGGGCGACGTGGTGTATACCAACTCGGACGCCGCGCTCATCGAAGGGATGGACTACGGCGCGCTGGGGGAAAACGGCACGCTCTCCCTGGGCGGGTCGGAATATCTCTATGTGCGCAACGTCTCCGCCCCGGCCAACTGCCTCATATACAGCTTCCTCCCCACCGACTCCGTCTACCAGGATTCGCTGCGGATCATCCAGCAGGGAACGCTGATTGTCTTTTTGGTGCTGGCCGAGACGGTGCTGTTCTCCCTTTTTGTTTCAAGGCTTGTCTCGCGCCCCGTGCTGAACCTGTCGCGGCAGGTGCGCGATTATTCGGAGCACCACACTTCCATCACGCTCACGGGCAGCAAACAGGACGAGGTGGGCGTGCTGACGCAGGACGTGCGCGACATGTCGCTTCGCATTGACGACATGGTCAACCGCGTGTACGAGACGGAGCGCGCAAAGCGCCGCCTGCAGTACCAGGCGCTGCAGGCGCAGATCAACCCGCACATGATCTACAACACGCTCAACACCATCACCTCGCTTGCCCGCATGCAGGGCGTCGGCAACATTGAGGAGGTCTCGGAGTCGTTCACCCAGCTGCTGCACATTGTGCTCAAGACGGAGGGGGACTTTCTCACCCTGCGCCAGGAGCTCGAATACCTGTCGTGCTATGTGGCGATCAAAAAGTATAACACCTTCCAGGAGATCGATCTGCGCTTCGACGTGCCGCAGGAGCTGCTCGGCGAGCCGATCCTCAAGCTTCTGCTGCAGCCCTTCGTGGAGAACGCCATCCGCCACGGCTTTCCGCGCTCGCCGCGCCCCGGCGTGATTCTGGTGCGGGTCCGCCGCCAGCCGGAGGGCATGGCCGTCTCCGTGACGGACAACGGCTGCGGCATGAGCCGCGAGCAGGCGGCAGCCCTCTCCACGGACGCGCCGCCCCCGGAAAACGGCCATTCCATCGGCGTGCGCAACACCGTGCAGCGCCTGGCCCTGCAGTATGAGGGCCGGTATCAGTTCTACATTCTGAGCAGTCCCGGACACTATACGCAAATCAACATCGTGTACCCGCTTGAGCAAAAAGGAGGACCGTCATGAGGCTTGTGATCGCGGACGACGACCAGCTGTTCCAGAGTACCGTCGCCTCCATTCTCAACCGTTATCCGAAGGATTATGAGATTGCCGCCCAGATCTATGACGGAGAGACGGCGGCAGCCAAAACGGAGGAGCTCCGCCCGGACGTGCTGCTGCTCGACATGGAGATGCCGGGTCTTTCCGGCGTGGAGGTGGCCCGCCGCGTGAGCGCCCTGCCGCATCCGCCCGCCATTCTGGTTCTGAGCAACTACGACAGCTTCGAGTATGTGCGTCCCGTCCTGAAAATGGGCGCGGAGGATTACCTGCTCAAGCACGAGCTTTCTCCCGACGTGCTGCTGCAGAAGCTCGGGGAAATCCGGCGCCGCCTCATCCGGGAGCGCCGCCTGTCCTCGCAGAAGGGCAAAATCGACCTGCTGACGCGGCGCAGCCTGCTGCGCGAGCTTGTGCTGCACGCAAACGCCCCGGCTGTCGCGGACGCTGCCCTGTTGTCCCGGAACGCGCAGAGCGCGGGAGCCGTGTGTACCGTGGTGTGCATGCAGCTGGTGAACTTTCTGATTCTCTATCAGGCGGATCGCGGCAGTCCGAACCACGAAAAGATCACCGGCACGGTGATGGATCTGTGCACCAGTATCTTCTCCAACCTCGGCAGCGGGCTGATTGCCCATATTGAGCACGGGGAATTCTGCATTCTGTTCACCTTTCCGCGTGAAATCAGCGCGGAAAAGGTCCGCCGGGAAACGGACCGGTATATGGGGATGCTCGAGCGCAACCTGCAGAAGCTGCTGGGCGTGAGCATGGTGTATGCGGCCGTGCCGTTTCACGGCGGAGCGGACTGCGTGCGCCGGTCTTACGAAACGGCGCGCAGCCGTCTGGGAGGGCGGCCCATCTCCGGGGAGCCCGAGGCCGTCCCGGCGCTTGACGAGGAGCGCCGCCTGATCAACCTGCTGTACCGCGGCGACGCGGCGGGCGTGCGCGAACAGCTTCTGCGCATACTCGACGGCGAGCGGGAGGACGGCGGCGAGCTGGAAGCGCTCTGCTCGCGCCTGATTGAGACGCTGCGCCGCTATCTGAGGACGGAGGCGGGCCCCGCCGCGGAGCAGCAGCTTTCCCGTCAGGTGGGCGAGCTGTTCCGGGAACGCCTCACCGCCGGAGAGCTGCGCCGCCGTGTTCTGGACTGCTACGCCGCCGCCATGGAGCAGGCCGCCTCGGCCGGCGCCGGGAGCGGTCCGGCTTCCATCCAGAACGCCGTCGCCTACATCCGCGCCCATTACCGGGAGAACCTCTCCCTTTCCCAGGTCGCGCAGAGCTGCGGCATCTCGGAGGTCTATCTCTCCAAGCGCTTCAAAAGTGAAATGAACGTTTCGTTTGTGTCTTATGTCAACAATCTCCGGATCGACGACGCCCGCGAGCTTCTGCGTGACCCGGCCCTCTCGCTGCGCGAGATTGCCGACCGCACCGGCTTCCACAACTACAACTACTTCATCAAGGTGTTCAAGGACGTCACCGGCGTGACACCCATGTATTTCCGCACGCACCTTCCGGAAGAAAAATGATTCTTCCGGCGTAAAACCTCATAAATTTCTTCCTTTTTCCCTCTCAGTATGGTATACTAAAACCTGTATGTACAAACGGACACGGTTCCGGATTCGCGGGGCGGCGCGCCCCGCAAATACTGAGGTGATAGAAAGTATGGCAAATATTCTGGCCAAATTCTTCGGCAACTACTCCAAGCGCGAACTCAAGCGCATTCAGCCGCTGTGCGACAAGGTGCTTGCCCTCGCGCCGAAATATGAGGCCATGTCCGAGCACGAGCTGCGCGGACAGACCCAGGTGCTCAAAAACCGCCTCGCGAACGGGGAAACGCTCGACGACATTCTCACCGATGCGTTCGCCGTCTGCCGTGAGGCCACGCGCCGCGTGCTCAACCAGCCCCACTTTCCCGTGCAGATCCTCGGCGGCATCGTGCTGCACCAGGGCCGCATCGCGGAGATGAAGACCGGCGAAGGCAAAACGCAGACCGTCATTCTGCCGGCCTACCTCAACGCCCTCTCCGGCAAGGGCGTGCACGTCGTCACCGTCAACGATTACCTCGCCCGCCGCGACTCCGAGTGGATGGGCAAGGTGTACCGCTATCTGGGCCTTTCCGTCGGCCTGATTGTGCACGACCTGGACAACAACGCGCGCAAGGCCGCGTACAACGCGGATATCACCTACGGCACGAACAATGAGCTCGGCTTCGATTACCTGCGCGACAACATGGTCATCTACAAGGAGAACAAGGTCCAGCGCGGCCACAATTTTGCCATCGTCGACGAGGTGGACTCCATTCTCATCGACGAGGCGAGAACGCCTCTCATCATTTCCGGCCAGGGCGACAAGTCCACCGAGCTTTACCAGCAGGCCGACCGCTGCGCGAAGACGCTGCGCATGGTCAAGGTGGCCGAGCTGGACGACAAGGCCGACAACGACGAGATCTACGCCGACGCGGACTACCTGGTCGACGAGAAGGCGAAGACCGCCACCCTCACCCCGAACGGCGTGCGCAAGGTGGAGGCGTTCTTCGGCCTTGAGAACCTGACCGACCCGGACAACATCACCATTCAGCACCATATAAACCAGGCCATCAAGGCCCGCGGCGTGATGACGCGCGACATCGACTACGTCGTCAAGGACGGCGAGGTCATCATCGTCGACGAGTTCACCGGCCGCCTCATGCTCGGCCGCCGCTACAGCGACGGTCTGCACCAGGCCATCGAGGCCAAGGAGCACGTGCGCGTGCAGAGCGAGAACAAGACCCTCG